>ERZ1034969.69-NODE-69-length-69072-cov-12.939971_pt1 | contig 69072 bp, 51 predicted proteins | sample MGYA00520624_ERZ1034969 | MGnify/ENA primary metagenome ERZ1034969 (study PRJEB33766, sample SAMN09781776) | gut metagenome | biome: gut microbiome | host: Homo sapiens | place: Madagascar | study: EMG produced TPA metagenomics assembly of the PRJNA485056 data set...
TGCCGAGGGCGTTGCCGCCGAGGGCGATGACTACGGAAGGACCGTCACCTTTTGCATAGGGCATAGGGTTTACCTCCTTGCTTGTTTATCGAAAACTATTCTTTACCGTTCGATTCGATGCCGGCCTTCTCATTAGGCTTCGGGAAGCCGCCGATACCTCTCTTCACCAGAAGCAGCTTTCCTAGCACATAGTATGCAAGCGCGCTGAAGATACACACAGCAGTTGTTGCGTTGCAGTACCTGAAGGCGTCATGAGGAATGCACAGGAAGGGATCGAAAATTGCAAGATACAGCACCACCGAAGCTGCGAAAACGCCAATTGCAACCCAGTTGAAGCCACCCCAGAAATAGTACTTGGAGTTCTTGCCGTTGTTGTAAGCGTCGCGAATGGAAATGTGCTTTTTCCTGAACGCGTAGTAGTCAACCAGCTGCATCATTGCGATAGGAGCGCAGCTCATGCTGGAAATACCCAGGATGATATAGAAATTGTCGTACAGCGGCTCAGCCCAAATCATGCCGACGAAAGCAATCAGGGTAATCAAGCCAGTGCACTTGCCCCATGGGATTTTCACAAAGGTCTTCACTTGCTTAATGCCAATACCCAGGTTGTACAACATAACGGAGCATGCAGTAATGTCGGCACAAATCACCAGCAGCAAAGCCGCGGTGCCAAGACCCAGACCGCCCATCGGAATCATCCATGCAGTCGGATCGGAGCTGTTCACCAGCAGAGATGCTGCAACACCCATAACGGTGCCCAGAGTCGCGGCGAAAACCAATCCGATAACGTTTGGCCAGAAAGCCGCCTTCGTGGTCTTGCACAGCTTCGCAACACCACCCATATTCGGCCACCAAGAAAAGCCGGCGCCCATACTGAGCTCGAAGACTACCAGGAAGTTCAGCCACTGGTCCTCAAACGGAGCCAAGGGCTTAGCGGACAGAACGGTATCCCAACCGTAGTTCATGCTGACCACCACGAACAGGAAGATCAAAATGATGACGAAAATAGGTGCTACGAAGTTATTGAGCTTCTTCAAGAGCACAGGGCCCTTCCAGGCGACCATCCAGCAAATCGCGCCGGCAATCACCGAAAGAATGAACATGGGAACACCGGTAGTGATGTCCGTTCCGGTAAACCCAAGCACGATATTGCCAACGGCCTTCGCCACCATCATACAGAGGATAACCAGCCAAGCAATAACGAATATGGACATCAAAATCAGGAATACCTTCGTGCCTTTGCCACCAAGGATGCCTCGCACCGATGTGTATGCGTCGACTCCATATTTTCCCGATATCACCTGCGTCGCAAGCGACATAAGCAATACTGCAACGATGTTGCCGGCAATCGAGCCAACAAGCGCTGTCGGAACGTCTACATATAGCGCCAGACTTCCTCCGGTGATAAAACACCATGCCGCGCACGCAAAACCCGTGATAACTACCGTGTAATCTTTGAAACCATAAGGACGCTCGCTTTTTAGAACAGGCATAGACTCGCTTTGAGCCTCGCTGTTGACATCTGCTTCAGCCATAATGCACCTCCCCTTAGAAATACATGACCGCATACCAGATAACAGGCAACACTCCCAGCACGATAAACATTGCGGCTATCAAAATGTTGTCGGCTTTATCCAGTCCAGGAATGAGCTTTCCCTCGCGTTCTTGCTCTTCGATTTCCGCGATACGCTCGAACAGTTCCCCTTCGTGAGCTTCATCGAAGTTCGTGCTTCCGCTCAGCTCGGACCTGATTTCATCTACGGCACTCATGGACTACTCCCTCCTTCTGTTATCGAAGTTGGCATCCTACGAAGCGAGCACGGCAACCATTACCGCCACCGGCGTTTTCAAAAAGGGTCGTTTCTTTCGCACGGTTCCCCTCTTGCGCTTCGTAATCCAAAAGAGGGCGCAAGTCTTACCTCTAGCAAAAACCTACGCCCTCCGTATTCAGAACCCATTAACCCTGTTAGCAATTAATGCGAATCATGAATTTATGGGTCAGATGCCTATTTGAAAGTGTTTCCAAGCTTTAAGCAGAGGGCTCCTGCTGCGTGATGCAGTGGATGTTGCCACCGCCGTACACAACCTGGCGAGAGTCAACGCCAACGCACTTGAACACGCCTTCGCCCCACGTCTCGTCGTAAATCTTCTGCAAGGTTTCTACGGCAAGAGCATCATTAACGTCGCCGTATTGCGGGATGATGCAACCGTGATTGGTTACCAGGTAATTCATGTAGGAAGCAATCTGCGGCTCGTCCTGCGCGGTACGCGGGTTCACCAGGTCGATGGAATTCGCTTCCTCATCGGACATGAAGCAAGGCTTCTCGGGCATGGGAAGCTTGTAGACCTTCAGCTTGCGACCCTTAGCATCGGTAGCGTTAACCAAAGTGTCGTAGATTTCATGGCACTGACGATAGAACGGATAGTCCGGATCATCGGTCCAGATGCAGGCCACAACGCCAGGAGCGATAAAGGTCGCGCAGTCGTCAATATGACCGTTAGTAACCTCGGGATCGATGCCTTCCTTAACCCAAATAACCTTCTCAACACCCAAGTACTCTTCGAGTTCTTTGGTCATGTAAGCGCGCAGTTCCTCGCTGAAAGGCTCATATTTACGCGGGTACAGCGGCCAATCATCTGCATCAGGCTCATGGGCGACCAGCACAGAAGCGGTACGACCACCGGAAAGCAGGCACGAGTCCGTAACGATAAGGGTACCTTCACCATCAACGGTAATAGAACCGCCCTCGAGAATCACATGGTCGGGACGATACGTGCGAACCCCCACGTAGTCGGCCATTTTACGCGCGATTTTAGCATCCTTGTCCCAGGGGAAGTACAGGCCATCCACCAAGCCACCGTATGCATTGAAGTGCCAGTCAGTAGCAGCCTTGTCGCCCTTGTCATTCACCAAGAACGTGGCGCCGGTATCGCGGAACCAAGCATCGTTGATGCTCATTTCCATAACCGTCACGCGCTCGTTATCCTTGAACACAGCCTTGCAGTTGTCGTAGTCGGCCTCGTTGCAGCACATCACAACGGGAGTGAACTCGGAAATGGCATTCGCGATGCCGGCATAGGTGCGCTGAGCGGGCACGGCGCCGAACGCAAACGTGTCAGGACGGTTCGGCCAGCCCATGAACACGCGGTCTTGCGGGGCGAATTCGGCCGGCATATAGAAGCCATCGGCTTTAGGAGTGGATTCGGATTCGGTAATCTGACGCATTTCAGTACCTCCAATGAGTACGAAGGGCTGCATGATCGCTGCCGACCATGCAGCCCTTTGCGAAATATGATTGTGCCTTGTTCGATTGACGAGAACCGGGCTAGCGTCAACCGAACGACAAAACTTACGCCTTAGAAGTCGTAGTTGTGAATGCGCGGGGTCAGCAGATCTTCGACCTTACCGCGGTAGTAGTTCTCCAGATACTCGCTGGTGTTGCGGCGGAGCGGCCACAGGATGTACACCAGAATACCGCGCTGAGCATACAGACGATTCTCGCCCAGGGGCAGCAGAGCAGACTGCGGGCCATCCCACACTGCGTCAGTCATCTCCCAGTTACGGTTACCGGGCAGGTAGTGCATAACCCAAGCGGACTTCGGGGCATGAGCCATGAGCTCTTCGTTGATCTGGTACTTCGGGTAGAACACCTCAAAGGCTTCCTTCTCGCAAACGCCCATCTTGTGGTAGTTCACGACACCGGTGTAGAAGAAATCGGTTTCGGGAGCGTACTCATAGGGATCCTCGGTGCAGATGATCTCGCCGTTGCCATCCTCGGCAGCCTGAGCGCGGCACTTTGCCAGCAGCTCGTCGGAGGGCCAGAACTTCTTGGGGGCAGCGCAAATCACGCGAATGCCCAAGCGCGGGAACAGGGAGAGATGGTCCATGAACACGCAGTCGAAACCGTCAGCGCCATCGCCCAGCCACATGAAGGTGCAATCAGACAGCTTCTTGCCCTTCGGCTTGCGCTCGATCATCGTGATAAGGTCGGCAATGACCTGCGTGGGATGATGCTGCTCCTGGCTACCAAAGCCATCAGACTGGAACTCGGCGCAGGACATGCCGCTGATAACCGGTACGGTGGAGTTAGCAACAACCTCATCGATGACGCGCTGAGACAAGCTACGAATCATGATGGCGTCGGCCATGGAAGAAATAATAGCCGCAGTCTCCGCGATATCCTCTTGGCCAGAGCCGGCATGCAGAGAGCTGCCGTCGAGGAACATTGCATGGCCGCCAAACTGGGTCATGGCCGTCTCGAAGCTTACGCGGGTACGGGTTGACTGCTGGTCGAACATCATAGCAAGGGAGACGTCCTTAAGCAGGGGCAAGCGAACGCCCTTCTCCTCCATCTCCTTCAGCAGCAGGCAAACATCAAGCAGTTCGTTGATTTGGTCCACGCTCCAGTCGCTCAGACGGTTCATGTCCATGTAATGCTCGTGCTTCATAACCCTCACTCCTTCTTTCTTGCCGTTCGTCTTTCGACGATTCGCTATTGGTTTGAACCCCTCACTTGGGATCCGATGGCTGCCACTTTACGAGCCGCAAGGGATAACCCTCAATCGGCTTGCTGTACCATTTATGAAAAGTGCGTGAAGGGATTAAGCTAGTTATTGCGTACGGGTTAGAAGGGTGCATCTATATAACCTAATAGGGTTATATAGATGCATTGATAGATGGCATGAATGGTTTGAACCGTGAGACCGCTTGCTCTCACCAATACGAATTGCCAATGAGAGGAACTATGCTATTGATGATATTGCGGCGCTTTTTTGCAGGTCAACGTGTGTTTTACTGAGTTGAAAACGAAGAAGTTCGGCCTCGAAGACAAACGTGGAGATATGCTCCCGAGTGCCCACCAAAGCGAAGCCGACAACCTAATGCAGCACGCGTAACTCTTTTGCAAGTCGCAAATCGCCTGAAGCGAGCGCAAGGAGTCTGCCGTAATTTATGGGCGATTTGCTTCCGTATCGCATAATCGACCGCATAGCAAAACCCCCGGAATTGAAGCCACACGGCTTTGGTTCCGGGGGTTTTGCGCTGTTCGCTAGATGCTAGATCAGGCTCACAAGCAGTTCATGGATGCGCAGGTTGTCGTCGAGCTCCGGGTGAAACGAGACGCCCAGCTGATTGCCCGAGCGCACGGCCACGATGCGATCGTCCACACGCGCCAGGACCTCGGCGCCTTCATGCACCTCCTTGATGAACGGAGCGCGGATGAACGTCATCGGGATATCGACGGTTTCGCCATCCGGCACGCCAGGCAAGCCGGCGCAGGGAGCAACGGTGCGGAAGCTTCCCAGTTGGCGGCCGTACGCGTTGCGGCGAACCGTCACCGGCAGCGTTCCGATGGCGCCCGCCGCGGTTGCGCCTGCGGCAACGGGGCCGTTCGGATCGCCGGCGGCGGGAACGCCTTCTTCGACGTTTTGCGCCAGCAAGATCAGGCCCGCGCACGTGCCCAGAACCGGCATGCCGGCAGCCACGCGGGACTTCAACGCGTCGAGCATGCCCAGCTCGCGCAGCATCTTCGCCTGCGCCGTGCTCTCGCCCCCGGGCAGCACCAGGGCATCGTAGGGCTGTTCGACATCGGGCCCCTGGCGAAGCTCGATGCATTCGCAACCCAGCTTCGCCAGCGCGCGCTCATGCTCGACAAACGCCCCCTGAACAGCCAAAACAGCGATTTTCTTAGACATAGGGAAACCCTTCGGTCGCATCAAGCCAAAAGCCACCCGCTTCAAAACCTCGCAGGCGGCGTCAAAGTCAGCGAGGGCCGCTGCGGTGCGTCGTATTGCGCCGAAGCAAGCGGGCATTGGCCTTCGGGCCATGCCCGCGCAGCTGAGGTGCAAGACGGCGTGCCGCAGCGGCCCGCAGCGTCGAGCCGTTTCGTTTTGCCGGAAGGCAAAACGAAACGGCTACTTCCCGCGCTCTGCCATGAGGAGGGCGATCTCGCTCTCGTTGATGCCGACCATGGCCTCGCCCAGGTCCTCGGACAGCTCGGCGATGAGCTTGGCGTCGGCGTAGTTCGCCACGGCCTTCACGATGGCCTGCGCTCGCTTCTCGGGATTGCCGGACTTGAAGATGCCGGAGCCCACGAACACGCCCTCGGCGCCCAGCTGCATCATGAGCGCAGCGTCGGCCGGGGTGGCAACGCCGCCGGCGGCGAAGTTCACGACAGGCAGCTTGCCGTTCTCGTGCACGTATTTCACCAGCTCAACGGGCACCTGCAGCTGCTTGGCGGCCTCGAACAGCTCGTCGGCGCGCAGGTTCTGGATGCGGCGGATCTCGGCGTTCATCATGCGCATATGACGCACGGCCTGCACCACGTCGCCCGTGCCGGGCTCGCCCTTGGTGCGGATCATCGTGGCGCCCTCGGCGATGCGGCGCAGCGCCTCGCCCAGGTCACGGGCGCCGCAGACGAACGGCACGTTGAACTGGGTCTTGTCGATGTGATACGTGTCGTCGGCCGGGGACAGCACCTCGGACTCGTCGATGTAGTCGATGTCGATGGCCTGCAGCACCTGGGCCTCAACGAAGTGGCCGATGCGGCACTTTGCCATAACGGGGATGGAAACGGCCTCCTGGATACCCTTGATCATCTTCGGGTCGCTCATGCGGGACACGCCGCCGGCGGCGCGGATGTCGGCGGGGATGCGCTCGAGCGCCATGACGGCGCAAGCGCCCGCCTGCTCGGCGATGTGCGCCTGCTCGGGCGTGGTGACGTCCATGATGACGCCGCCCTTCAGCATCTGGGCAAGCTGGCGGTTCAGGGCAACGCGCTCTTCGGCGGTTTGAGGCTCGGTCATTTCCTACTCCTTCTCTAAGAATGTGAATGTCCGAAGGTTACGCTTCATCTGGTTATGGTAGTATGCCCAAAACTGTTTCTTTTTATATGACCAGATGTTCCACGTGAAACAATTCGGGAAAGCGGTGACGAACAAGTGTTCTTCTATGATATGGAATCACGCGGTGACCTGGCTCTTTACGAATACCTGTATCGTTGCATCCGTCACGATATCGCGCACGGAAAAGTCGAACCCGGGCAGAAATTGCCGTCGAAACGCGCCTTGGCGAAACAGCTGGGCGTCAGCCTGATCACCATCGAAGCCGCATACGACCAGCTTGTCGTCGAAGGCTACATCCGCTCGCGCGAACGCTGCGGCTACTACGCATGCGACCTCGCGCCCGCCGCCAAGATCGGGGAGCAGGGAAGCGCGCAGCACCGAGCGGAGACAACGAGTGCGGTCGCAAGCGAAGGACGCAAGAACTGCCCCGCAAACCCAAATGGTCTTCAGTCTATTTCGCGAGAGCAGGGGCATCCGGAAGGCTCAACGGCCCTAACGTCCGAAGCCGGCTTCGCCCTGTCGGCCGACGATTCCACCGCACCCCGCACGCAAAACGCCCCGCTCGGCACGCCGTTGCTCGCGGATTTCACGCACAGCACGCTGGCGACCACCATGCTCCCCTACTCCGCTTGGGCAAAAGCCGTTCGGCGGACTCTTTCAGACGAATCGGCGGCATCGCTCGCTGAAGCCGCTTCGGCAGCAGGGTCGCCCGAACTGCGAAGCGCCATCGCCGACCACCTGCGACAGTATCGCGGGATGGACGTGTCGCCCGACCAGGTCGTCATAGGCGCCGGGTCGCAAACGCTGTACCAGCTGCTCGTGCAGCTGCTGGGGCGCACCAGGCGCTACGCGGTGGAAGATCCTGGATATCCCCTGCTCACGCGCATGTACGAGCAGCAAGACGCGCCGGTTGCCCATATCGGGCTGGACGATTCCGGCATCGACATCGATGCGCTGGAAGCCTCCGGCGCATCGGTCGCCCACATCATGCCGTCGCACCAGTTCCCCACCGGGATCGTGACCACGGCCGCCCGACGCCGCGAGCTTTTGAACTGGGCTCGCGAAGGGGATCGCTACCTGATCGAGGACGACTACGACTCGGAGTTCCGCATGGCCGGGCGGCCCATACCCTCGCTGTTCGGCATCGACGCCGCCGAACGCGTGCTGTACCTCAACTCGTTCGCCAAAAGCCTGGGCGCGGCGTTTCGCATGGCGTACCTGGTGCTGCCGCCGCAGCTGGCGCAGCGCTTCCACGAGCAGCTCGGCTTCTATGCCAACACCGTCAGCCCGCTCGACCAGCTGGCGCTGGCGCGCTTCATCGAGCAGGGGCATTACGACCGCCATGTGAACCGCCTGCGCACCCACGCGCGCAAAACGCAGGATGCCCTGGTCAGCGCCTTGCACGAAGCATTCGGCGATCGCATTGCGTTCACCGGGCTCAACGACGGCCTGCATTTCATCATGCAGCTGGAAAGCGCATGTAGCGAACATGAGCTTGCTGCCGCAGCCGAAGCCACCGGCATCCGCATCGCCCCGCTGTCGAGCTTCGCCGGCGCGGCTTCACCAAGCGCGACCCCGACCGACTCCGAGCCGCAGGCAAGCACGGCGAGCCCGGCAGGCGCACCCCGCGCACGTTTCATCCTGCGAAGCGACAGCATCCCAGCTGAGGAAGTCCCCGCCGTCGCACACGCCCTCGCAAGCGCCTGGGCGTAGAGCAGCACCGCAAATGGCCCGCAAATGCCTGGGTCCGATCCCTATGCCACGAAGCGGTCGGACCCAGGCAGCACTGCAAAAGCGCTCGAACAACGTCTCGCAAACCCCCGAGCCCAACCCCAGCGCCGCAAACCACCCCGACAGCGTTTTGCGAAACCGCAAACCCCGCTCAAACGCAAAAAGCGCGAGCCGGGCTTCTCACCCAGCTCGCGCTCGCGCCTCTACCGCAAAGTCAAGTAAACGCTACTCGGCGTCGTAGGACTCCTTGAGCGCCTTCAGCGCCGGCAGGCTGTTCTCGATGGTCTCACGGGCGATGCAGTAGCTCATGCGCACCCAGCCCGGGACGCCGAAGCTGTCGGAGGGAACGATGAGCAGCTCATGCTGCTTCGCGCGGTCGCTGAACGCCTGGGCGTCGGGCTCAAGCGCGCGCACCCACAGGTAGAACGCGCCATCAGGCTGCACGTACTCGTAGCCCATCTCGTCCAGAGCCTCGGTCAGGATGCGGCGGTTGGTGGCATACGCCTCCACATCGGACGGCTCGTCGACGCACGCCGCGGCAACGCGCTGGAACAGCACCGGCGCGCAGATGTAACCATGCGCACGGCCAGCGCCGGCGACGGCGAAGAACACGCGATCGGCCTCTTCGGCGTCCATGGTGTCGGAAACGTACACGTAGCCGACACGCTCGCCCGGCAGGCTGAGCGCCTTGGAGTACGAGTAGCACACCAGCGTGCGGGGATAGATGGTGGGAACGTAGGGAACCTCCACGCCGTAGGTGATCTCGCGATACGGTTCGTCGCTGATCAGGTAGATCGGATGGCCGATCTCGGCGCTCTTCGCCTCCAGCATGGCCGCCAAGGCTTCCAGGTTCTCGCGCGTGTACACCGCGCCCACCGGGTTGTTCGGCGAGTTGATGATGACGGCCGCGGTCTTCTCATTGATAGCGGCGCCCATGGCCTCCACATCAAGCTGGAAGCTGGGGACCTGCGTGGGCACCTCGACGATGGAGCAGCCCATGGTCTCGATCCACACCTTATACTCGGGGAAGTACGGGCTGGGGACGATGACCTCGTCGCCGGCGTTGGTGACGGCGCCCAGGCTGATGGCGATGGATGCGGCGGCGCCAACCGTCATGTACACGCGGCCCGCCTTCGCCGGGATGCCGTAGCGGCGGGCGATGCTGTCGGCGATGGTCTGACGGACGGCGGGGATACCGGCAGCAGGCGAATACGCGTGCAGCTCGACCGGCGGCAGCTTCATGAGCTCCTCGATGGTGTCGGCCACCTTCTGCGGCGCGGGCACGCTGGGGTTGCCGATGGAGTAATCGAACACCTTGTCCTCGCCGATCTCGGCCTTGCGCTTCAAACCGTAGGCGAACAGCTCGCGGATCGCGGAGGGCGCATTTCCCAGGCCATACATTCTTTCGTCGATCATAAGGTGCTCCTTGCGTGCCGGTGCGCATAACGCACGATGATAAGTTCGCCGTCCAGATTAGCACTTTCGCACCGCATTGCCGCCCGCGCGGCAACCAACAAAGTTAGCCGGAGCACGAAAACCGCATTTCGAACAAGCTCGCCGGCAAGGACCGTCCGCGAAAGCGGCGCGCAGCCCACCTGGTCGGAACCCACCGAGCGTCCGCCCAGGCGCCCGCCAAGCATGCCGACCGCCTGCGCCCGCCACTTGAACGCACTCGGCTTCCCCGCCGGGAAACCCTTGGGCAACACCTTGGGCCGAAAGCAAACCGTCACCGCCGGCGGGCGCACATTGCGGTACAATAACCCCAGAACACGGGCGCGTGATCTCGTGGCACACGCTCGAGCCGACCTGAAAACATCCGCGCAGGCGCCCAAGCGCCGCGCACAACGAAAGGGGTTATCATGGCTTTCGGTTACAAGCGCATCTTCGCAGCACTCGACGGCGCATCCACCCAGCGAGCGGTCATGGAGCGCGCCATCGCTCTGGCGGAGGAAGAGCATGCTGAGCTCACGTTCGGCCATGTCATCGACTCCGTGCCCTATGAGGCATCGGGCGTCGACTTCGAGCTTCTGTGCAACGAGGGCAAGATCCGCATCGAGACCGACCTTGCCGACCTGCTGGAGAAGGCCCGTAACAACGCCGACATCCCCTCCGTGCAGCTGATCGTCCGCGCCGGCCGCATCACCGACACGCTGCAGAAGCAGCTCATCGAGCCCACCGAGCCCGACCTGGTCATCTGCGGCGAGCGCGGCCTGAGCAACATCAAGTACGTGTTCGTGGGCAGCGTTTCCACGTACCTCATCCGCAACGTCCGCTGCGACGTGCTGGTGGTCAAGCAGGACTAACCGCGCAAAGCGAACGGCGAAACAAGCAAGAACGTAAAAGCGGGGGCCATCTGCCCCCGCTTTTCATTTCGAGATACGAAGTTACGACGTGACCAGCAAAACAGTGCCGATGACCAGCAGCAGCACGTACGTCAGCCTCAGGAAGCGCTCCTGGCTGATGCGCTTGGCAAGCTTGCCGCCCACCACTGTGGCCAGCACGATGAGAGGGATGCAGCACAGCACCATGATCCACACTTCGTGCGTGAAGTGCCCCTGGTACAGCTGCACGCCGGCGTACAACAAGTTAAGGATGGACCACACCGCCGACAGCGTGGCACGGAACTGCTCCTTGTCCGTGAGCTTCTGCACCGCGTAGATGACCAGCAGCGCGCCGCCGGAAACGAACATGCCCTGGATCAGGCCCGCCGCCACCAGCACGCCCCACAGCGCCCACTCCGGCAGGAACGACTGCTTGCGCTGCACGAGGTTCTTGATGCCGACGGCAAGGATGACCAGGCCGTATATCTTCAACAGCGCATGCAGCGGTACCACGGAGTCAAGCCAAGCGCCCAACGCCACGAACGGCAGCATGACGCCCACGATCTTACCGAGCTCGCGCCAATGGATGCTACGGAAGTTGAGCACGGCAAGCACCGTGCAAGCCAGAAAGCCCGTAGCGTTCAAGATGGACACCGAGCTTTGCAGTCCCAACGTGAGCGTGCCCACCGGCATGCAGAAGATGTTGCCGGCGAACCCGGTGATGGCCTGCACGGTGTAGCCGAACAGGAACACCGCCAGAAATATGACGTTCTTAACCAACAGAGACCCTCGCTCCCGTTATCTTGCAATAGGCCCCGCGAACCGGAATACCCACCTGCTCAGCCGCGCCTTTTGCCGCCTAGCCGCGGCTTCATCGTTATCCATGAAATAGGTTGCAAGTATATTACCAAAATGCCTTTTTGCGGCTAATTGCCTTAGCATGAGGGGAAACATCATCTACCATAGGCAGGTACGCAATCCGAAAGCATAGGGGAACAGTGGCTGGATTCAACATCACCATCGCTGGCGACTCCGCTATCAACTTGGAGTTCGCCAAAACCATATCGCCGCAAACCAGCGGCATGATCCGCGTTGCGGCGCAGACGCTCACCGACGACCCCATCCCCGGGGTCACCGAGCTGGTGCCCACGTTCTGCTCGCTCATGGTCACCTACGACCCGTGCGTCATCGGCTACGACGAGCTGTGCCAGCGCGTGCAGGGCAAGCTGCGCAACCTGGCCGCCGCCGAGACGGGCGTGAAGCGCATCGTGGTCATCCCCGTCTGCTACGGCGGGGAGTTCGGCCCCGACCTGCCCACGGTGGCGCACCATGCCGGCATGTCCGAGCAGGACGTTATCAACCTGCACAGCGCGCACGACTACCTCATCGACATGCTGGGCTTCCTGCCCGGCTTCGCCTACCTGGGCGGCCTGGACCCGCGGCTGCACACGCCGCGCCTTTCCGTCCCCCGCACCGAGATCCCTGCGGGCAGCGTGGGCATCGGCGGCGCGCAGACGGGCATCTACCCGCTGGCAAGCCCCGGAGGCTGGCAGATCATCGGCCGCAGCCCCGTGCGCCCGTACGACCCCGAGCGCGCCCAGCCCATCCTGTACCGCGCAGGCGAGTACCTTCGCTTCCAGCCCATCACGCAGAAGCAGTACGACGCCATCGAGGCGCAGATCGCCGCAGGCGGCTATGAGTGCGACGTTATCGTAGAGGAGGCCTAGCATGGGAGTCACCGCCATCAAACCCGGCATCCTGACCACCGTGCAGGACCGAGGCCGCACCGGTTTCCTGGGCAGCGGCTTCAGCCCGTCGGGCGTCATGGACACCCGCGCGCTGCACACGGCCAACCTGCTGGTCGACAACGACCCCGACGCCCCGGTCCTGGAGTTCTGCCTGGCCGGGCCGACGCTTCGCTTCACCACCAGCACCTACGTCGCCATCACCGGCGGCGATTTCCGTCCCACGCTCGACGGCCGCCCCGCGCCCATGTACACCGCGCTGGCCGTGCACCGCGGCAGCGTGCTGGCCTTCGGCGCCCCGAAGACGGGCATGTACGGCTACCTGGCCATCGCAGGCGGCTCCATCAACGCGCCCGAGGTCATGGGCAGCCGTTCCACCAACCTGAAGTGCGGCATCGGCGGATGGAAGGGCCGCGCGCTCATCACCGGCGACTACCTGCCGTTTTGCGCGCGCAACATCGACTTCATCCCCAACCTGGGCTCGCACACCGTCGACCGTGACGACGATTTCTACGGCTTCGACGACCCCGAGATCACGCTGCGCGTGGTGCCCGGCCCGCAGGAGGACATGTTCACGCAAGACGGCGTGGACACCTTCTACGGCCAGTCCTACACCACCACCAGCCGATGCGACCGCATGGGATTCCGCCTGGACGGCCCGGAGATCGAGACGGCGAACGGCAGCGACATCATCTCGGACGGCATCGCGCTGGGCGCCGTGCAGATCCCCGCCGACGGCCGCCCCATCATCATGCTCTCAGACCGCCAGACCACCGGCGGCTACGCCAAGATCGGCACCGTCTGCAGCGTCGACCTGCCCAAGCTGGTGCAGTGCACGCCGGGCCGCGTCATCCGCTTCGCCCCCGTCACCATCCAGCAGGCGCAGGACCTGTACCGCCAGGAGGCGCGCCGCATGGATGCGCTCGCCAAGATGGTCAAGCGCCCCTGCTACGGCGGCATATCGCCGCGAAGGACGGCGCGAAGGCTGACGCCCATCCTTGAAGCGCAGGCCCGCGCGCACGCGTCCGGCAGCCAGAAGCTGTGGATCGAACTGAGCAAAACCGAGCAACAACGCTTGCAGCCCGCAGAGCAGCCCGCAAGCGAGTCGAACCGATAGGAGCACCCCATGACCACGAACGAAACCAACGGCACCGCCGACGCCACGAAGCAGCGCCGCGAGAACATCCTCGACCTTCTCAGCATCATGGACGAGGGCGACCTGACGGCCCTGCGCTTCAAGGACGGCCAGGTGGAGATCGAGCTCGAGCGCAAGCCCGCCGCCGGCGCGCTGTCCGGCGCCGCCCTGCCCCTCATGGCCGAGCGCGTCGGCCAGCTGCTCAACGCCCGCGAGGACGCCACCGGCGTGGTGGCCGGCGCTGCAAGCGCGCCCGTGGCCGGCGACGACGATGCCAGCGTGGTCCGCAGCCCCATGGTGGGCACGTTCTACGCCGGCCCCAGCCCCGACGAGGACCCGTTCGTGAAGGTGGGCCAGGAGGTGCTGACCGGCCAGACGCTGGCCATCGTGGAGGCCATGAAGATGATGAACGAGATCACGGCCCCCGCGCCGGGCATCATCACCGAGGTGCTGGCAGCCAACGGCACGCAGGTCGAATACGACCAGCCGCTGTTCCGCATCTCCACCAGCGCGAACGCGTAAGGGCAGGCGAGCCCCATGTTCAACAAGATCCTCATAGCCAACCGCGGCGAGATAGCCGTGCGCATCATCCGCGCATGCCGCGCCATGGGCATCAAGACGGTTGCCGTGTACTCCACGGCCGACCGCCACGCGCTGCACACCTACCTGGCCGACGAGGCCGTGTGCATCGGCCCCGCGCCGGCGCGCGATTCGTACCTGAACACCACCGCCATCCTGGCCGCGGCCCAGGGCACGGGCGCCGACGCCATCCATCCCGGCTACGGCTTCCTGTCCGAGAACTCCACGTTCGCCAAGCTGTGCCGCGACAACGACATCGTGTTCATCGGCCCCACGCCCGAGGTCATCGACCGCATGGGCAACAAAAGCCAGGCCCGCCGCACCATGATGGACGCCGGCGTGCCCGTGGTGCCCGGCACGAAGAAGGGCATCCACGACGTGGACGTGGCCCTTGAGCAGGCCCGCACCATCGGCTGGCCCATCATGATCAAGGCGTCGTCGGGCGGCGGCGGCAAGGGCATGCGCGTGTCGGAGAGCGAAGAGGACTTCGCCGACATGTTCAACATCGCCCAGCGCGAAAGCGTCAACGCCTTCGGCGACAACACCATGTACCTGGAGCGCGCCGTGCAGAACCCGCGCCACGTGGAGGTGCAGATCATCGCCGACAACCACGGCAACGTGGTGGCCTTAGGCGAGCGCGACTGTAGCGTGCAGCGCAACCACCAGAAGATGATCGAGGAAAGCCCCAGCCCGCTGCTGGACGCCGACGAGGGCCTGCGCCGCCGCATGATGGACGACGCCGTGAAGGCCGCGCGCGCCGTGGGCTACACGTCCGCCGGCACCATCGAGTTCCTCATGGACGCCGAGCGCAACTACTACTTCATGGAGATGAACACGCGCATCCAGGTGGAGCACTGCGTCACCGAGATGGTCACGCACACCGACCTGGTGGGCGAGATGATCCGCGTGGCGGCCGGCGAGCCGCTGTCGTTTTCCCAGGACGACATCGTGTTGCGCGGGCACGCCATCGAATGCCGCATCAACGCCGAAACGCCCGAGAAGAACTTCATGCCCAGCCCCGGCACCATCTCGCAGATGCACCTGCCCGGCGGCAACGGCGTGCGCGTGGACACCGCGGCCTACGACGGCTTCGAGATCTCGCCGTACTACGACTCCATGATCGCCAAAATCATCGTGCAGGGCCGCAACCGCACCGAGGCCATCGCCAAGATGCGCACCGCGCTCGAGGAGATGGTGGTCGTGGGCGCGAACACCAACCTTGACTTCCAATACGCCATCATGGAGAACGAGACGTTCCGCGCCGGCCTGGCCGACACGGGCTTCATCGAGCAGTTCCTTGCAGGCGAAGTGTAGGGATCGAAGAAAGGAAGCGTTATGGGAATCGAAATGCCGGTACCTGCAAAGCCCGAAGGCGTCGACGCCGACGTGTGGGAGCAGATGCTCCGCGCCACGCCCGCCGAGGCGCGTCATCTGATCCGCGAAGGCAAGTTCGCCGCCCCCACGAGCGGCCTGTGCCCGGGTTACGCGCAGGCGAACCTGATCATCCTGCCGCGCGAGCAGGCCTATGATTTCCTGCTGTTCGCGCAGCGCAACCCCAAGCCCTGCCCCATCCTGGAGGTCACCGAGGTTGGCGAGCGCATGACGCACATCTGCGCGAAGGACTGCGACGTTGCCACCGACTTCCCCGGATACCGCATCTACAAGGACGGCGTCATGGTGGACGAGGTCGACGACGTGGTGGACTACTGGCGCGACGACCTGGTGGCGTTCATCATCGGCTGCTCGTTCAGCTTCGAAAGCGAGCTGATCGAGGCGGGCATCGAGATGCGCCACAACACGCAAGGCCGCAACGTGTCCATGTACCTCACCAACCTGGCGTGCGAACCGGCCGGCTCCATGAGCGGCAACACGGTGGTCAGCATGCGCCCCATCCCCTACGACCAGGTGGTGAAAGCGGTGCAGATCTCCGGCGCCATCCCGAAGGTGCACGGCGCGCCCGTGCACATCGGCGACCCCTCCGTCATCGGCATCAAGGACATCGCCAAGCCCGACTTCGGCGACCCGGTGGACATCAACCCCGGCGAGGTGCCGGTGTTCTGGGCATGCGGCGTCACCCCGCAGTCCATCGTCATGAACAGCAAGCCGCCGTTCGCCATCACGCACGCCCCCGGCTACATGCTGATCACGGACACCAAGAACGTGGACCTGAAGGGCTAGCAGGACAACCGCGCCGACCCGCCTAAGGCTTGTCCGAGGGCGAACAACCCGAACCGACGCCGTGCGCGGTTGCGGCATGCCGCAACCGCGCACGCTCATGTATATGGAAATGGAAGTGTTGAACATGCCGAGCATCGATCTCAACTCCGACCTGGGAGAAAGCTTCGGGCGATACACGCTCGGGCTTGACGACCAGGTCATCCCGCTGGTTTCCAGCGTCAACGTGGCGTGCGGCATGCACGCCGGCGACCCGGCGGTCATGCGCCGCACCGTCAAGCTCGCCGCCGACGCGGGCGTTGCCGTGGGCGCGCACCCGGGCTACCCCGACCTGCAGGGCTTCGGCCGCCGCGACATCGCCATGTCGCCCGACGAGGCCTACGACTACATCCTGTACCAGATCGGCGCGCTGCAGGCCTTCTGCCACGCCACCGGGGCGCGCATGCACCATGTGAAGCCGCACGGCCAGCTGTACAACCGCGCCGCCGTGGACCCGGAGCTTGCCCGTGCCGTGGCCGCCGCCGTGAAGGACGCCAACCTGGACCTGGTGCTGGTGGGCCTGGCGAACAGCGAGCTCATCCGCGCGGGCCAGGCGGAGGGCATCCGCACCGCGCAGGAGTTCTTCGCCGACCGCAACTACACCGACGAGGGGCTGCTGGTGTCGCGCAAGCTCCCCGACGCCGTCATCACCGACGAGGACTTCGCCGTGGCGCGCGTGGTGCGCGCCGTGAAGGAAGGCGCCATCGAGTCGGCATCGGGCAAGCTGATCACCGTGAAGCCCGACACCATCTGCATCCACGGCGACAACGTGCACGCGCTCGAGTTCGCCGGCAAGATCCGCACCGCGCTGACCGAGGCCGGCGTCGAGGTGAAGCCCGTGTAGCAACGGGGGCACGCGCGAGGCCGCGGAGCGCCGGGCCGCGCACGGCGGCGCCGCAAGCGAGCAACAACGCACAACGCAACGAAACGCGAAGAGGGCCGGGTATCAACCCGGCCCTCTTTCTTGCATCCCGCCGCCGCCCTATGCAGGTGCGACGGCGGGTTCCCTATATCCCACCTTCGCCGTAGTCGGACGTGCTAGCGCTTATCGCGACGGCGCATGATGACCAGCGCCGCGATGGACGCCGCGCCCGCCAGAGCCACTGCCGCAAGCGGCAGGACCAGGGCAAGCTTGTCGTCGCCCGTCTGCATCAGCGCCTTGCCGATAGGCCCGCTCGGCGCGAAGGTCTTGCCGCCGGGCTGCGTGGGCTGCACGGGTGCCGGAGGCTCGGCGTACGTGTTCGTGAACGCGAGCACGTCGGCATCGCCTGCCACCGTTGCGTTCAGGTGGCCGAGCCCGCCATCGACGACCGTCACGGTCACCTTGTACGCGTGCTTGTCGTACGTCACGTTCGCCTGCGCGTCGTCGAGCTCGGTGAGCGCGAACTCGTACGTGCCGGGCTTGTCGAACGTCAGCGCCGGGAAAGCGATCTTGCCGTCGGCGGCGTTCTTCGCCTTCAGCTCGGTGCCGTCGGCCGCGGTCAGCACGAACGTGAACTGCCCGTCCTCAAGGTTCTTGCCCACCAGCGTCTTGGAGGCGCCGATGGTCACCGTTGTGGGCGTTGCCTGGTAGGCGTTGGCGAAGGTCGCCTCGCGCGCGCCTTCCAGCGCATGGGCCACGCCGAGCGTGCCGTCGCCGTTGTCCTTCACCGTGGTGACCACGGTGTACGTCGCGCCGTCGTAGGTCACGCCGTTGGCGACGGTGCCGCCCCCGACCTCGTGCAACGTGTAGCGATGCGTGCCGGGCTGCGTGTACTTCACCGCGCTCAGCGTCACGCTGCCGTCGGCGGCGTTAGCGCCGGTCGCCACCACATCTTCGCCCTCGAGCAGCTCGAACGCGAACTCGCCGGCGACCATGTCGCGACCCATCAGCGTCTTGGTCACCGTCACCTGATCGGTCACGCTGGAGCTAGCGGGCTCCACCGTGTAGGTGTTGGTGAAGGAGAACGCCGGGTTAGCTGCGGCACCCTGGCGCTCGACCGTCAGCTTGCCGTTGCCGTCGTCGGTCACCTTGAAGCTGACCGTCTTGGTCGCTGCGGCATCGTTGATCACGCCGGGCACGGAACCGCTCTCCGTCACCTTATAGGTGAACACGTGGGAACGGGGCTTGCCGGACTCGGGCTCCGGGTTCGCCGGCTGATCGGCCGGCTGGTTGCCGGGAGCGACCTCGTCAACCGTACCGTTGTCGGTATCGGGAGCCGCTACGGCACCCGCACCCTGCTCGTCGCCTGCCGCGGGCTTGTTGCCCTCGTCAGCGGCCTGAGCGGAAGCGTTATCGGCATCCGCGGGGGCCTGAGCATCGGCATCGGCGGCCTTCGCGGCATCGGCGTCAGTCTCCTGAGCCGGTGCTGCAGCCTGGTCGGCGGCCTTTGCAGCATCCGCTTCGGCCTTGTCGGCGTCCGCGGCGGCCGCCTGGTCGTTCACGCCCAGGGCGCGGTTGAGGTCGTCCAACGTGAACTTGATGGTGCCGAAGTCCACGCTGCCGTCCGCCTCGTTCTCGGCGGTGGTGCGCTCGGGCATGGGGGCGGCCGCATCGTCGGAGGTCACCTCGAAGGTGAACTTGCCCTCGATGGAGTGCGGTTTAAGCCCAGGTGCCGTCTGCAGCGTCTTCACGCCGGACATGCCCACCTGCACCGGATCGCCCGTGGAGTACGTGTTCTCGAACTTCAGGCCCTTGTCCAGGTTCGCCGTTGCCGTAAGCGAGCCGTCGCCGTTATCGACGACCGTCACCTTGAACGGGATCGGCTGCGTCTGCGCCGTGATGCCCTGGCCGGCCAGGCCGTCGGTCTTCTCGTAAGCCAGGTAGCTCACCGTCCACGAGGTGACGCCCTGGTCGGAGGTCTTGGAGGCGTTGCCGTCGGTCACCAGGCCCTCGAGCATCTCGGTGGTGTAATGAAGGCCGTCGAACGTCACGGTGCCATCGGCCGCGTTCTTAGCCGTCCGCAGGTCGTCCCCGCCCGTTGCGTACTTCACCGCGAAGGTGAACTCGTCGGCGGAAAGCGGACGTCCCGTAAGCTCCTTGGTCGCCGTCACCTGAGCGGCGGCACCGCCCGGGTTATCGGTAGAGGCGGCATACGCGTTGGCGAAGGGAACCACTGCGGGGCCCGTGCCGGCAGCAGACGGGTCTGCGCCATACACGTACGTCTTGGTGCCGCCAGGCCCACCGGCCACCACGGTCTTGACCGTCAGCGCGGCCTTCTCCGGGTTGTCCTCGACCGTCACCGTTACCGTGTACTCCGTCGTGTCGTAGGTGTAGCCGTTAACCTTTTCGCCTACCACCTCGACCACCTTATAGGTGTACGTCTTGCCCACGTCGCTCTGACGCAGCACCACGTGCTGCTCGTCCAGCGCGGACTTCACGGCTTGCACGCCGTCAGCCGCTGCGGGCATGGCGATCTCGGCACCCTCCAGCGGCAGGCTCAGCGCGTACGCCGACGCCTCGTCGCCAGGGGTCACTTTGATCGTGAACTGCCCCTCGGCCATATCGCGGCCGGTCAGGGTCTTGGCCACGTTCAAGCCGCCCGCTGCCGTGTAATCGATTTCAGCGGCGTAGCGATTCACGAACCTGGTGTTCTCCGCGACCGCAGAGGCCTTGAGCATACCGGAGCCATCGTCGGACACCGTCACCTTGATGGTTGCCACGTTGTCGTCGTACTGAATGCCCGGCAGCTTATGGCCATCGGCGGGCACGACCTCGCGCACCTCGTAGGTGAACGTGCGCTTATGGTCGGGCTCGGCCTTCACCATGTCGGACGTGAACTCGATCGTGCCGAATCCGAAGCTCTCCGCGTTCGGCTTGGTCACCGTCGCGTATGCCACATCGTTGCCCGCGGAATCCTTGGGCAGCGGACCGCCGTCGAGCGCCTTCAGCTCGAACGTGAAGTTGTCGGAGTCGATCCAATCGCGGCCCTCAAGCACCTTGCTCAGGCCGGCGGTAGCGGTATCGTAGCTGGTCGGGGTTGCCTGATAGCCGTTCACGAACGCCACGGGATTGGTCGCGGGATCGACGACCTCTCCGTCTAGCTTGGTGGTCAGCGTCAGATGCTTGTCGGCATCGCTGCTCATGCCCACCGTGATCTCGAGCGCATGCACGCTCTCGTCGTAGGTGACGCCGGGTTTGCGATCGCCCTCAGCGGGCACGACCTCGCGCACTTCGTACGCGAACGTCTTGCCGATATCAGCCTGCGTGAACGTGACGCCGTTCATCTTCGCCATATCGCACGCGACGCCATCGGCACGCGCAGCGTTGGTGAAGCTGCGGTCGGAAACCGTCAAGCGGTCTTCGGCCTCGGTAGCGGCAACTGCGCCTTCCTTGTCCACACCATGGATGCTGAAGGAGAACTCATCAGCTGCCATGTCACGGCCGTTCAGCGTCTTCTGCACGGTGATGCCGGAGAACTGCGCATTCTGCTCGTACTTGTTCTCGAGCTTCGCCGGCCCGTTGTCGTAGCTCACCTCGGCGACCAGATTGCCGCTATGGTTATCGGTCACCTTGACCGTAACCTTGTGGACATGACGGTCGAACACGATGCCGCCGGTTGCGGCACCCGCTGCGTCGAGATCCTTGCCGCAATACTTGCTCTCCTGCACCGCGAACGAATACGTGCCAGGCTTGCTGAACGTCAGCCCCTTGAAGGAGAAGCCGGTCTCAACGTCCACCTTCGCGCCGCTCACCGAGGCTTCGTCAGCACCCTCCGGGATAACGATAGTGCCGGCGTCGATGGCCTTCTGCGTGGCCTCATCGGCCGCGCTCAGCTTGAAGCCGAACGTCTCGCCTTCCGCCATATCGCGGCCGGTCAGCTTCTTGGTGCCATGAATCGCCGTATCGTCCTTGAGCTCGGCGGGGCCGGGCTTGTACGAGTTTTCGAAGCTGAACATGCTGCCGGTGATCGACGTTCCGCTATCGTCCTTATAATACTCGGCACTCAATTCAAGTGGGCCGCCAACATCCTTGATGGTCACCTTCGCGGTCCACACCGTCTGGTCGTATTCCATGCCGGCCGGGTTGAAGGTCTTGTCCGCCAGAACGTCCTTCACGGCACGCCACGTATCGCCGACCTTGACCACCTCGACGATCTTGTACTCGAAGGTGGCATCGAGCGTTTCAGGGTTAAGATCTTTATGCTCGTACTTCGCCGACGGCCACGCGATGCTGCCGCCCGCCTCGACCGTGGTCAGAACGCCGCGCCATTCGCCGCGATCGACACGCGTCACTCCTTCGCCCTCGGGCAACGGCGCCTTAGCGTTATTCGTGCAAACGATCACATGGAACATGTCCGGCTTAAGGGGGTTCTCACCCGTCGTATCCGTATACGTCTTCGTGCCGCTGGGGGTCCACTTCACCTCAGAGGTATCGTACTCGTTTACGAACGACGCCGTATCGTTCTCGATGAGCTCCTCGCATTTCACGCCATCATCGTCAAACAGCTTCGTCATCTTAGACTTCACCGTCAGCGTACCGTTGTGGCTCTCATCGGTTACCGTCACGACGACCTGGTACAACGTCTGAGACGCGCTCACGCCGGAGTTCAGGGTGCTGAGCTCCTCAGACTCCCAAATCTCATACGTATACGTGCCCGGCTTCGAGTAGCTGATGTCTTGGAAGTTGAAAGGCACTTCTGTACCGGCCGGAGTGCCTAACGGCTGCGTTACCTCAACACGCGTCTCGCCGAGGGTGCCGGTCGGCGGCATCGGCGCCTCAACGGACGTATCGGCATCCTTCAGAACGAACGTGAACTTGTCGGTTTCGAGCCACTCGCGACCGGTCAGCACCTTCTTGCCCTTAAGGTACGTCTTGCCATCCAGCGTGCCGGATGCGGCATACGTGTTCGTGTACGTTACCGCGCTCGTTTTCCCAGCAGCGATTTTGCCTTCCTCGCCAGCGGCCTTTGCCGTAAAGCCATCACGCGGCGTCTCGCTTACCTTATAGCCCCAGCCATCGGAAAGCCCGTACACGTACAGGGTCTCGCCCGGCTTCAGGGAATGCTCCGCCTGGCCGTCCTGGCCGAACACCAGCACGAACTTATCGCCCTGCTGCTCGCCGTTCGCGTCCTTCACCACGGCGTTGAAGCTCTTGCCGACGGCATCCTGCATCGCGATGGTGAACTCGAAGGAATCGTTGGCGAAATCAGCCGCGTTGTACCCAACGGGCAGCTTCAGTTGCTTCGTCACCGTCAGCGTGCCGGGCACATCCATGCTCAGCTTGCCGTTATTGCCCAGATAGGCGTTGATCTGCGTTTGCGCGGCGGACTGCTCGGTGCCGCTCCACTTCGGGTTCAGCACGTCTGCGGCAGTTGCCGTGGGATTATCGGTCTTGACCTTGTGCAGCTCGTTGATGTAGGTCAAGCGCGGCGCGCCGGACTTGAAGTAGCAGGCGCCCGCGGAATCCTTGGCGATAACGCCCTCAGCTTGCTCGGCAGCATCGCCGGGGAAGGACACATGCTCGGTCTTCGCGACGGGCTTGCCGTTCTCCATGGCGTAGTAGTCGTGCTTGTAGTAGTACGTGGAGCCGCTCTCCACCGACTTCGCCGGCGTGGTGCATGCCTCATCGGTGTAGATAGGCGCGTCCTGCGTGAAGTAATAGTAGCTGTTGCCCACAGCCGGCTCGAACGTGGCGACCGCGTCGCCCGTTTTCTTGCCGGTCCACTTGTTGGCATAGAAGTTCACCTTGCCCGTTGCGTCGGTGTTCTTCTCCATATACGCCTTCATGGCGCCATCGGGGTTCTCCAGCAGATCGAGCGCCGCCGGCTTCACACCGGAGGAGTACAACACCGAGATCGGCTTGGTGTTCGAGACGCTCATGGTGTCCTTCGCCAGGTCAATGGCGAAGTTGCGCAGCGGGATCAAGGACGCAGGTACCTTCACCTGCACCTTATCGCCCACCGCAGGATCATCGTCAGAACGCGTGACGGTGATCACGACGTCCTTCAGGTCGGCAGCGGCCAGACCGGAATGCACGTCGCCGCTGAAATGGTACGTGTCGACGTTCCCCTCCGTGGTCTTGGACTTGCAGCCGTACACCGTTCCGTCGTACACGAGCTTGGACAGGTCGGTGACCTGCATGTAATCGCCCAGCTGATCATCGAAGGTGATGTAGCCAGTCCTGCTCTCGTAGCCTTCGCTTGTCTCCGTGGGATAGCCGGCGCCCTTCGAAATCTCCTTGGAGATGTCGTCGAACACGCGCTTCAGCTCATCGGCGTTTTTCGCGCTCTTGTAGAACGTGGCGTCTTTGCCGTCGGGGCCCTTCGCACGATCGCCGAAGTGCCAGTTATACTTGCCCCCAGCCTCCGTATACGTCGCAGACGGGTAGTTGCTCGACACGGCGTGCATGAACTTGTTCTCGTCGGATGCGCTGCCAGTCACCGGATCGAGAGCGGGATTCGCGTCCTTGAAGATGCCGACAGAATACACCACAGCACCCGCATCCTTCATATCCTTGGCGTACCCAACGGCACTCGAGGCGACCTTCGGCTCAAACTCGCTATAATCCGTAGGGGTGCCGTCGGTGAAGAACACGACGATCTTCTTGGCATCGGAGCGCCCGGACGACACGCCCGTCGCAAGGCTCATGCCGTTATCGGCCCTTGTTGCACCGGCGGGCCGAATGGCCCCTACCTGATCTTTGAACTGCTGTTCAGTAGCAGCGGTGCACGGAGCCAGCGTCTTCATCACCTGGCTGTAGTTGTACTCGAACCTGCCGCTCCAATACCTGTCGTTGCCAACCTTGTCGGTCCAATCGCCAGCGAACTTCACGATTGAGACCTGATGCTGCTTGGCGGCATCCTTGACCGTCGCATTCTGCTTGGCGATTTCGTCGATGAACGAATTCGCCGCGTTCTGGAGTGCAACAATACGCTTCGTCGTGTCGCCGCTGCCCATGGGGTCGTTCATAGACCCGGAGGCATCGAGCACCAGCACGATGTCAAGCGGCGTGGTCGCCGTATCGGACAGGTTCGAGGTGGACGACAGCGCCGTGAGCGCGGTCAGGAAGTCCGCACCATTCTCCTTGGATACGGTGACGCCGTTCTTGCTAATCTCATTGTCCGACACGGTCTTGTCGGTCCAGATGCGCCCGACGCTCGACGTATCATTCTCGATAAGCCCCTGCCAATCCCAAATGGTCGAGGGGTCCGTGACGGCGGTCTTGTTGCCGCTGTACGTTGTCGCCGACGAGTCTTCCGCAAACGCCGCGCCGCCGAATAGCGGCGACAACGCAAGCACCAGCACGGCGGCTAACGCTGCCTTGAAACGCTTAGTCGATTTCATGTCCTCGCCTCCTTCCACCGCATCGCGGCCTTCCATATCCCCTTGCGCTTGCATATGCGCGCGCTCGGGCTTTTCCGGTACCCTGACGTCTTCACGGGCCCGCTCCTTCCCGCACGGTCCTCCCATGCCATCGCGCCCGCCGGCATCGGCATCCCCCGCCAATCGCCAAGCGCGCACACAGCCCGTAACCGCGCATTGCGCTAGCGGCGCAGCCGGCATCGAGCCGCTGCACCTCCTGATAACATCATTGCTAATGGGGATACAGGGAACCACGCCGTATATGCGAACGTACGACCCCGATATTCCGTTTTCGCAGGTGGATGAATGGGCGTCAGGGGGTCGTATAAACGACCCCCGTGGACAATACGGCCAAGCCGCGGACGCTTCCCGAGAACTCGCGGCCAAAGTTAACCCCTTCGGAAAAAATGAAAACCGACGGCAACGCGACACGGGATACAATAAAGAAAAAGGCGCGGACACGCCTGGAAGGAGGGGTGCGATGAGCAATGCGAAACGCGAAAATAGACTGCTGTTTTGCGCACTTGCGTTGTTCTTCTTCGTGTTCCTTGAGTCGACGCTGTTCTTCCAAGCCAACCTAGCTCAACCTGAAGGGCACGGTCCCTTCCTCTCGCAGCTCCCCATCCAAGGCGCCAGCACCCTGGGCCTTCTGGCCTTTCCCCTTAAGAACCGTCTTGTCGGCGAAAAAGGCCGACCAGTGTTCATGGGAGCCGTCACCGTCCTTGGAGTCGCATGCCTTGTCGGCGTCACTTTCGCGTCGTCGCCGCTGGTGATCGCGTGCACAGGTGCGGTCGGGTTCTTCCTTATCGGGCTCGCCGGCGCCACCGCGTACTGGGCAACGTGCGCGAGGTCGCGCAGTATCGCGCGATTCGCAACGCTGATCGGAGGCAGCCACGCGCTCGGCGTGCTCGCGCAAATCCCTTTGCTCGGGTTCACATCGAACCACCTGATCGAAGCCGTCGTGCTCTCCGCAGGCATCATCGCGCTGGGCGCGATCAATGCGCGCATATGGCCGCCCCGATCCACGCTCGCGGACTTTTCCGCGAAGCGGGAACAACGCGGGGGGGGGATCACCTCGAAAGCAGCGAGCTCGCCGGATGGCGCCTCGACCATATGACCCCTCGCACCGCCGTCATCGTAATCTTCGCCTTGGTGCTGCTGTTCTCCGTGCTGTTCAACACGCTCTACACCTTTATTGATATTGGCTCGCCTTGGACCAGCCAATACACCAACGTGACGCCCCGCGTCCTGATGGCCGTCGGAGGCTTTGCCGGCGGCGTGCTGTTCGACCTGCACCGGGCGCGTTACCTGGGCATCGTCATGTTCTGGATGATGCTGCTCTCGGTCGGCGCGATGCTCGGGGTTGAGGCAGGCGGGCCGTACGTCATCGGGGAAGTCGTCTACTTCCTGGGCACAGGCGTGTTCATGACGTTCTACACCACGGTGTTCATCTGGATAGCGCAATTCCTGCGCGCCCCCGACCTATGGTGCAGCATGGGACGGGCGCTCAACAACGCAACCGCCATCGCAATCGGCGCACCCGCGCTGCTGGTGATCGATCTAACGAGCCCCGTGGCCGTGATCGTGCTGCTGATTCCCCTGATCATCGGCATCAACGCGCTGCTCTTCGCCGCCGGCATGCTGGACCTGCATCCACGCCCGAGGGGCGGCGAAACCGCAGGGTGCGCTGGGCAGCAAGCCGGCGTGCCTGGCTCCGCGGGCAATATCACGCCTGGTCAAGCGACAATCGACGAGCACGCACCCGCTGCCGACAACGCCACGCCCGGCCCCGATGGCAGCGACATATCTGCTCAAAGAGCAGCTGACGGGCTTCCGAAGATCACGGAATGCCCGACACCCGGCGCCGCGCCTTCCGCGGATGATGCCGCTATCGACCCCGAAGCACGTCTTGGGGATTTCGCCAGCCGCTTCTCGCTCACGCCACGCGAGATCGAGGTGCTTGCCACCGTCACCGCCGACGAGCGCCCGCTCAAGCATGTGGCGGCGGACATGGGCATCTCCTTGCGCGTGCTCCAGCGGCACCTGACCTCGCTCTACCAGAAAACCGGCACGCAATCCCGCGTCGGCCTCACGAAGTTATTCTGGGAGTAGCGCCTACGCTCGCTCCGCGCCGCAGTAGCGCCGCGCAAAGGCTCCCGACCGGCCTGCAAAACCCCGCGAAACCCTTCGCCCGCTTCCCCACCGCAGGCAGTCCTACTCACCCCATACGCCCCATAACACGAGAAAGCCCCGTCGCAACCGAGGTTGCGACGGGGCTTCGAATCTCAGAAGGCGCAAAGCGCGCGACCTTCCCTTTAGCGAAACACCAGCTTACGCGGCGTTGCGCTTGGCGGTTGCCACGATGGTCTTCACGCCCTTGACGGCCAGCACCACGGCCAACACGAACAGCAGCACGGCCAGCAATGCCTGCACGGCGGGGGCGAAGATGTCGCCGCCCTTCATGATGAGAAGGGTCTTCTGATAGAACGTGATGCCCAGCGACGTGAGCGTGGCCGCCAGCATGAAGCCCATGGGCACGAAGAACATCTTATTGTTGCGACCCGCGTTGCCCAGCCATGCGCACACGGCCAGCAGCGCCAGGGCGGCAAGCAGCTGGTTGGCGGCGCCGAACAGCGGCCAGATGATGGTGTAGCCGGTCATGCCCAGGAACACGCCGATGACCACGGTGATGATGGTGGCGACATAGGGGTTCGCCATGACCTTGCGCACGCCCGTCAGGTCCTCGTGCTTCACATCGACGGGAGTCCACAGCTCCTGGAACATGTAACGGGCCAGGCGGGTGGCGGTGTCGAGCGAGGTCAGGCAGAACGCGGAAACGGCCAGGATGAGCAGCGCATATGCCAAGCCCTGCACGTTGGCCAGGCCGGGGATGCATGCGAGCATCTGGGACAGGCCGTCGGCGAAGACGGCGGTCGGGGAGGCGTAGCCGCCTGCGGCGTACTTGCTCCACACGAAGCCGACGGCGCACAGCGAGATGACGGCCAGCAGGCACTCGATGAGCATGCCGCCGTAGCCGATGGGCTGCGCTTCCGCTTCCCTGTCCAGCTGCTTGGACGTGGTGCCGGAGGCGACCAGGCTATGGAAGCCGGAAATGGCGCCGCAGGCGATGGTGATGAACAGCGCGGGGAACAGGAAGCCCGAAGCGGCGGCCTTGTTCGTGATGGCCTTGCCGGCCTGGTCGACGAGGGCCTGGCCCGTGGAGGCATCGAACGCGGCGTTCGTGGCGACGAAGCCGGTGAACGCGGGAATCTGCAGGTTCGAGGCAGCGCCCGTGAGGGATGCGCCCACGATGCCGATGACGGCCAGCAAGATCATGCCGTACAGCAGGTAGCTGGACAGGTAGTCGCGAGGCTGCAGCAGGATCCACACGGGGGCGACTGACGCGATCAGGATATACACGCCCAGGATGATCATCCACGTGTTGTAATCCAGCGACAGGGAGATGCCCATGAGCGGCAGGTTGTAGCCGATGGCCACCATGATGACGATCAGCACGATGGCGGAGGCGATGTTCACCGGGCCGGGGATGTTGCGGCCGCGCGTGAGGATGCCGTAGACGACGGCGACGCCGATGAAGATCACCGAGATCATGGCCGTCTGCTGGTTGGCCAGGTTCGTGGCCGCCTTCGTGCCGTCCAGGTCAGGCACCACGGCGAACGTGTTCGCCACGATGGAGGCGAATGCGGCCACCACCAGCAACAACGTCAGGTATGCGAAGATGCAGAACAGCTTCTTCGCCGTGCTGTCGATGTTCTCTGCGACCACGACCGCCAGCGTCTGGCCCTTATGGCGCAGCGATGCGAACAAGCTGCCAAAATCGTGCATGGCGCCGAAGAAGATGCCGCCGATGAGCACCCACAGCAGCACGGGCACCCAGCCGAACACGGCCGCCTGGATGGGGCCGTTGATGGGGCCGGCACCGGCGATGGACGAGAAATGATGACCCAGCACCACGTACGGCGGCGCGGGAACGTAGTCCACACCGTCTTCCAGTTCGTGCGCCGGAGTCGGATTCTTGGGATCGACCCCCCATTGCTTCGCCAGCCATCCGCCATAGAAGATATAGCCGATGACCAAGATGACCGCAGCAACAAGGAGGATAAGCAATGCGTTCATGGAACCCTCTTCTGTTTTGCGTTTCCGTTGTTAGGAACGCGGCAGCAGGTTCGCCTCCAACGTGGTTTTCAGCTGCTTGCCTGCCGCGTTCGTTATCACGCGGTTCGCAGAGAGGTCGGCGATGGCCACCCGAAGGTCGGCCCAGCCACGGATGCCCAAGGCGAAGTTCTTGCGGAAGCGCGTTTTGCGCACCGCCTTCGCCGCTTCCTGGGTGCAGGAATCCGCAACAATCACCAGGGATATGGCCGAGGACATGTGGTTCGGCTTGGGAACCACCTTTTTAAGCCCATCATGTTCCATGAACGACACAAGATCGCGCACCTGAGTTTCGTCCAAGGCATCGGCAAGGACGAAGAACAGATACTCATGCGTGTCGACTTCCCATAGCTTCGCGCTTTTGACCAGCACGTACTTTTCGCCATAGGAATGGAACTCGGCATACCCGGGGAAGGTGCGGCCGGCGTACTCGTATCCCCGTCGCACATCGAACCATTGCTCGTGTGCAGCGAGAATACGCTTCAGCACCAAGTGTTTTTCGTCCTTTGCCCGGGAGGGTTGCTCCTCGGACCGAAGGGCTGGCTCCCCAACGCGCACGGCGGCCTGTTCCTCCGCCTTGCGCCTGGATTTTCCCGAAGCATCCGTCTGTTCGACTGGATGTTCGGTGCTTTCGACACCCGCGTGAATAGCCGTTCGATCGCTCAAAAACCCGCAAACTCCTTCAGCATCTTGCCTAGCTCCGCGTCTTGCGTGCATTGCCATTGTAGTGCTTTAGTAGGATTTTGGATGCCGAAAATGTACACATTCTCCAAAATAATGATGAAAAGCATTCATGGCGAACATTGGGAAACATAAGGTTTTGGGCATATGAACAAAACCGAGCGAACGTAAAAACGCCCAGAAGGCAAACCTTCCGGGCGTTTGGTTGTCCGTTGCCGGGGGCCGATAGCCCACCTGCCTACAAGCCGCGCCGATTCGACGGCATGCTTGCAGCAACGTTTCGATTTTGCCTTCGCTCAGGCGGGGATGCTAGTCCTCCCAGGCGAAGTCGACCTCGCCGTTGAACACCTTCAGGGCGTCGGCAACGGTGTAGTCGGCCAGCGTGATGGCGCTGATGGCCTTCGTCAGACGAACGGCCTCGTCCAGGCTGCGCTGGTGGATGTTGCGGCCGGTGGCGTTGCCGTCTGCACCGCCCACGTGGATCTGGTCGTGCAGCTGGGTCAGGAACGTCTCGGCGTCGACGGTGGAACCGCCGGCGCAAACCAGGCCCGTGCGGCCTGCTGCCATGGAGGCAACCTTCAGGGCCTCGGCGGCCGTGCGCTTGTCGTCGCCCTCGGGCTTGGGCGGGTTGACCTTCACGAAGTCGGCGCCCAGGCACAGCGCGACGCCGGCGGCGCCCGCGATCAGGTCAGGATCTTTCTCAGCGGTGACGGCCTTGCCGCGCGGGTAGATCCACAGCACGACCAGCAGGCCGTTGGCATGGGCGGCGGCGATAAGCTCGCCAGCCTCGGCCAGCATAGTGGACTCGTACTCGCTGCCCAGGTAGATGGTGTAGCCCAGGCCAACGATGTTCACGCCGTTGTCGCGCATGGCGAGCACGGCCTCCAGGTCGTACAGCTGCGGGCTGTACGGATCTTCCTGGGCGGTCTTGACCAGGTTGGTCTTGGAGTTCATCTTCACCAGGTAGTTGATGTTGGGGTAATCGGCGGCATACTGCGCGATAAGACCACGCTGGCCAGCCAAAACGCCGCACACGCCCTGATCGCCGATCTTGAAGAGATGCTCCGGCTCGGCATCGGCGATGTCGATGCCCTCGCCGTAGAAGTCCTTGTTCAGGTGCTCAACCTTCTGGTCGCACGCGAACAGCATGAGACGGCCCGTGCCACGGGTTGCCTTCATGTAGTTGTCGACGTACGTCTCGCGGACGTCTGCCAGGACGTCGGCAGGTACCTTCACCTGGTCGCGAGTGATCTTGGGCATGATGTTCCTCCTTATAGGATGCAAGTTCCAAGAAAAACGGCGCAGCACGCGCCGCGTGTCTGGGTTCATTTTAACGAAGCGGCAACCCCGCCGCGCCTATCCACCGAAAAAAGCCGCGACCAGCTCGGCAAGCGGCCACTCGCCGGAGCTTTCCCACCGCTGAGGACGCCAGGCGCAAGGGGCATCCGGCATAGCCCCTCCCCCAGTGACCTCGGGAACGGAAAGCGAAAACCTCAGGGATGCCAACAAAGTCAGCGAGGGGCCCCGTGGTGCGTCATATCGCCCTGAAGCAAGCAAGCATTGGCCTCCGGGCCATGCTTGTGCAGCTGAAAGGCGAGATGGCGTGCCACGGGGCCCCGCAGCGTCGAGTCAATCCGCTTGCCGGCAGGCAAGCGGAACAGTTAAAACCACTCTCTCTTGTTTATCACGTACATCTGCTCGAACTCGGTTTGGGACTTCGAGAGGTAGAAGATACCCTCGACGATGGCGATGACCCAAATGGCCCACGACGCCACCGATAGCGTGAGGATGCCGCCCAAAATTGACGTACCCAGCATGATGAAGCCCGAGGTGTTGTAGCCCAGGTAGAACTTGTGCACGCCGAGCCAGCCCAGGAACAGCGCGAGCAAACCCGCCGCCACATGATCCTTTTCGCCGACCGCGGGGGCGGTGTACGGCTGCTGATACCCGTATTGCGTCTGCTGGCCGTACGGGTTCTGCGGCGGCACGGACCCGTAGCCCGGCTGCGCGCCATACGGCTGCTGGGCCGCCTGCGCTTGCGGCTGCGGCTGTGCGTACGGCGACCCTTGCTGCGGCGCGGCGTACGGCTGGGCCGGCTGCTGGGCGCCGGGCTGCGCGGCATAGGGCTGGCCCTGCGCTGGCGCTTCGGGCTGCCAGGCAGCGGTCGGCTGAGTCGGCTGCGGCTGCGCGCCATACGATGCGGGCTGCGCCGGCTGCGCAGCATACGACACCTGCTGCGCCTGCGCATACGGCTGCGGCTGAGGTTGCGGCTCTTGCGGGATAGCAGGGGCCTCCGCAGGCTGCACCGGTTGCTGCGGCTGCTCTGACGCCGCGCGCAAACGCGCTGCGTCGAGGCGTTCCTGCGCGGCCTTCAGCTCCGCCTCGGCGGCGGCCAGCTCGTCGGCTACGCTGCGTTCGTTCATCGGATCCATAGCGTTTCCCTTACCTTTTCTTAGCCAACTTCTCGACCACGCCCATTAGCTGCTCGCGGAAGATCACGCACACCACCGCGACCACGGCGAGCGCCGCAAGTATGACGATGCTCTGCCACACGTTGCCGTCGACCAGGCCGCTTGCCGCATACGTGGAGACCAGGATGCCCGGGATGCGGCCGATGTTGGACAGCAGTAGGAACGTGCGCATGCGCATATCGGTCAACGGCACCAGGTACGTGAAGATGTCCTTCGGCATACCGGGGATGAGGAACAGCACGAACACGATGAGCTCCAGCTTGCCGGACCGCTCGAAACGATCGAACTTATCCATCCACTTCTCGGACACCATATCCTTCACGAACGGCGCGCCCAAGCGGTGCACCACCATGAACACGAACGCACTCGACAAGATGCTGCCCAGCAAGATGACCAGGCCGCCTATCCAGGGACCGTAGAGCATGCCGGCGGCCATCTGCGTGGCCTCGCCGGGGATGAACGCCACCACGATCTGCAGGAACTGCAGCGCTAGCAGGATAAGGAAGCCCATGGGGCCGGCGTTGCGCACGCTGTCGATGACCTGATCGATGCCGCCGGGCTCGAACATCATGTGGATGTAGGGCCACACCAGCCAGCTGACCAGGCTTACGATGCCGATAAACGCCGCCAGGCCCACGATCTTGAAGATATCGCCGCGGCGCACGGGCCTGCCGCGCACCTGCGTTTCCTCGTTGGCTTTCTGTTGCAGCTCTTCCTTGCGCTCGTGCGCGCGCTCGCGAAGGCCCTGATGCTGCCTTTGCTCGCGCTTCTTCTTACGGGCCGCCTTGTTCTTGCGCTTGACGGCGCCCCTTTTGCGGGTGTTCGATTGCGCTCTTGCTTCCTTGCGCTTCAATTAGCCCACTTCGCTTTCCGGCTTAGTCGCCGTTTCGTGCCTTGTCGTACTCGTCTTTGAATGCGGCGAACATGTTCTTCTTTTTCGGGGCCGCCTTCTTCTTGGCGCTTGAGGCCTTGCTCGAAGAAGACGCCTTGCTTGCAGAGGCCACCTTCTTCTGCCCGTCCGACGGGGCCACGGCCTTATCGTATTCCGCCTTGAAATCCTGGAACATGTGCTTGGACTTGCTGAGCTGCTTGCCCGTGGCGTACGCGCCCTTGTTGACCGCCTCGCCGGTTGCGGCGGCCGCCTTGCTGACCACGGGTTTCGCCTTGTCGACGGTGGTGTGCACCTTGTCGACGGCGACGGCGGTTGCGGCGCCGGCCTTCTCCGCCACGCCGCCCTCGCTGTTCAGATCGGCCACCTGAGGGGCGACGAGCATGGCGCCGAGCTGCACCTCTTCACCCTCCACGCCCTCGGCGCCCATATCGGCCAGCGCGGCGCCCATGCCGCGCTTGAAGCCGCGCACCATGTCGGCGGGGATGGTGCGCTTGCCCAGCAGGGCGTTCGACGTTGCGCCGTTATCGGTTTCGAAGCAGTCCACCGTGCCCGTGAGGCGGTTGAACGTGACGTTGCCCACGATGCCGTAAGACTCGCCGTCCTCGCTCATAACGGGAAGGCCCACCCACAGCACGCAGTCGTCCCAGTTCAGGCCTTCTTTCTTGCAGTAAGCCTTACCGCTTGCGGCGGCATCGGGACGGATGATGACGCGGCCATCCACCAGGTCGTAGCCGTCGATGGGGACGAACACGTCGGCGCGATGGAACATCCATAGCAGGTCGGGACGCTTCACCACGAAGCCGATGACGCGTTTCTCCTTCGGGTGGAACACGAAGCGGCGGATCTTGCCGATGCGCTTCGTGCCCTTCTTGCCGCCCAGAACGCGCGTGCCGGTCAGCTCATGGGTGGTGATGAGTTTGCTTGCCATGGAAATCCCCTTATACAGCATGAAGCGGCGCGCCGAAACCTGCCTAGGGCCGGACACGCCGCTTCGGTATCATGATTGGAACAGGATGTTATTCGGCCTTCGGCTCCTCGGCCTGCTCAGCTGCCTCGGCGGCTGCCTCTGCAGCGGGCTCGACGGCCTCGGCCACGGCCTCGACGACCTCCTCGGCCACCTGGCCGGTTTCCTCGGCGTTCTTGGCAACCTGGGAAGCGATGCGCTGACGCGCTGCCTCGATCTTATCGCGCAGCTCGTCGTTGTCCTGGGTGAAGGACGGCTTCAGGTTGCTGGCCACCTCCTGCACGCGGGCAGCGGCCTGACCGGCCACTTCCTGGCCCTTGGCCTGCACGGAGGAGACGACCTCCTGGCCGCGGGCTGCGGCGCTCTGGTACACCTGCTGAGCGTTCACGCCGGCATCGGCGCTGATGTTCTGCGCCTGGCCCCAGGCCTCGTTCACCTTTTCGGCCACCATGGTGCGGGCTTCCTGGCCCGTACGGGGAGCGCACAGCAAAGCCGCCACGGCACCAACGGCTCCACCTGCGAGAAAGATACCAAGTTTGTTGCTCATCACGGCCTCCTAAATATGCGGGACGATCATCTGTGCTGCCATTATACGAGCAAGCCAACAAGGACTCGTCGACTTTCCAATACCTGCAGAAAAAGGTTGCCTTCTTGTTAGATTGCGAAGGGCCCGGATAAAAACCGGGAGGCCAAAAGGCCCCCGTTATCGGCGGTTTTACGCGTCCAGCGCGCTTTCGACCAGCTCGTTGAGAAGATTGGGCAACGTAAGGCCCGCAGCCTTGGCCGCCTGCGCGAACGGGGCTTCAGCGGAGAAGCACGGGTTCGCCACGGCTTCCAAGATGATGGCCTGCGCGCCGTCCCAGATCAGGTCGATGCAGCCGCAGTCGCGCATACCCAAGGCACGATAGGTTTCCAGCACCGCGCGCTCGATCTCGGCGCGGATGGCCTGGGCGTCGGCCTCGCTCGGGGACAGCGACTCGTTGCGCACGGGAACGTGCAGCTCGACGGCGTCGGCGGCCTGTCGCGCCGCGGCGTCGTACCAGCCCTCCTTCGCCACGATCTCCACCGGAGGCAGCGCGAAGGCGTTCCAACCCGTGCCGATGACGGGCACGCTCAGCTGCACGCCATCGACCCACGGCTGCACGAGCGCCCGCTCGCAATCCTTCAACGCCTCGCGCAGCGCCTCGGCCAGCTGCTCGGCATCCTCGACGCGGGACACGCCGTGAGCGGAGCTGCCGGACGCGGGCTTCACACACAGCGGGAAGCTGCCGGGGAAGCGGCTTTCCACCTGGAAAAGCGTCGCTTCCATGCCCCACAGCTCGAACGCGCGGCGCGAGAACGTCAGCGTTTGCGGAACCGTTGCCGTGACCAGGTCCTCCGTGAGGTTATGGTACGCCTGGAGCGCCTCGGCGAGCGCCGCCTTGTCGTAGGCGAGGCGGCACACCGCCGCGCTGCTGCCCACGCACGGCAGGCCGATCGCGGAAAGCGCGTCCTGGATGTCGCCGGATTCGCCGTCGCCGCCGCGCAGGCAGCTGATGGCCGCGTCGGGCTGCGCACGCAGCAGGTCGTCGATGAGGGAGCCGTCCGCCTGGAACAGCTCGGGCTCGTGCTCGGCCTCCTTCAGGGCCGCCATCACGTCGTTCGCCGCGGCAAGCGAGCGCTCTGCCTCGAACGCACCGCCTGCGATCACCGCTATCTTCAAGCCCATCTCGGGCCTCCTTCCTATGTATGTTGCGCGTTAGCCGCGCAACAGCTCGTTGAGAAACGCCACGGAATCCCGCATGGCCCTTAGGGCCACCAGGTCGTCGGCGAAGCTCACGTCTATGCGGGCGATGCCTGCCGTCTCGTCCAGCCATTCGCTGGTGCCCACGATGGGACGCTCGCGCGTTGCGCCCGCCATGGACGGCGGAGCTTCCGGAGCAACGCCGGGCAGCGTGTTCCACTGCCCTGATTCCGCACGTACCTGCAGGTCAACCACCAGGTGCTCCAGCAAATGCGGCAGCGGGGTGCAGTCCATGACCGCGGCGAACACGGTGCCGCGCTCGTTAACGCAGGCATGCTGCGCCAACGTAGGGACCACTGCCAGCACGCGTGACATCAGCTGGGGCGAAGTTGTGCGCGGCGCGGCGCTGAACGCCACCCGACACACCAGGTGCCCGCGCCGCACCTCAATGCGCTCGACGCGGACGGGGTCCGTCGAAGCGTCCCCGCCCGCGCCCGCGCCGTCATGCGTCATCGCAGCGACCCGTTTTTCAGCTGCTCAAGGGTCACCGCGTTGCTGCCCGCCGACTCGATACCGCCCTCGGCCACCGCGCCGGTGAACCCTTGCGAGCCGGAGCCGCTGGAGCCATCGGCGGAATCGCCCGTCGCATCCGCGCCGGCAACGTCGCCGTCAGCGGTTTCGCCATCAGCGACGTCGCCGTTGCCCGCGTCGCTCGACGCGTCGTCCGCGGAGGACGCTTCGGCATCCTGAGCGGGAGCCGGGCTTGCCGGCGCCGCCACGGCACCTTCGCCCGGCGTGCGATCGAGCACCGTCACGCCGTCGACGGCCTCCTCGCGCGGGGCTTCCTTGCCCTGCAACCCGGTGATGAGCTGGCCGAACTGCCAGCCGATATCGCTGAACAGGTTGCCCCAGAACGAGAACCCGTCGCCATCGGTGATGACCAGCTCGCTGCGATCGGCGGAGAAGCGGTAGCGCCCCTGCCCCTGCAGATCGCCGAACGTGAACGTAATGGTCTTCGCCCCGGTGTCGAGCGTGTAGCCGTAAGCGACGTCGCTGGTCAGATGGATCTCCTGGCCATCGACTGTGACCAGGGACGTCGTTCCGTTCGCGTACCACGCGCCTTGGAAGTCGGCGGCGTCGTCATAGCGAAGCCAGCGACCCCACGAGAACGAGCCCACCGTGACCACCACCACGGCGATCGCCACCAGCACGGCGACGACAGGCCAGGTCAAGTGCAGCTCGGGCAGGTTGAACGGGAGCTTGTGCGCCGTTTCGCCCGCCTGCGGCCCTTCGCCGGCTTCCTGCCCTTGCGCGGCATCGCCTTCGGCAACGCCCTGAGCAGCGACATCGGCGCCTTCACCTTCTCCGGTACGTTTGAGCATGCGCTGCCGGCGCTCCAGCCTGCGCTTAGCGGCCTCGCCGGCGATGGCGGCACGGGCGGCATCCTTCGCGTGCTCGGCATCGGCCGCAGAGACGGTCCCCTCCATCTGCTTCGCCTGGTCGGAAGCGGTTTTCTCTGCCTTCGCGACCGAGAAACGCTTCAGGCGGCGCTTCAGCGCGGCGCCTTTGCCTTCCGCCACGGAGGCCTGCTCGGCAGGCGCGGCGGATTCCCCGGGCGCGGAGACCGGGGCGTTCCCGCCCGGCTGCACCGAGGAAGCGTTCAGCGGCTTGCGCGCCTTCGTCGGCTTGCCGGTCCCGCGTTTCGCCACGGAAGGCCTGGACGGTTGCGAGACCGAAGGCCTGGTGGGCTGCGGGGCGGATGACCCCGCGGGTTGCGCAGCGGGCTGTCGTGCAGGCTGAGAACCCGAAGCCCCCTCAGTCCGCGAGACGGGCTGCCCAGCGGTTCGCGCAGCGCCCGCTTCCCCAGCCTGAGCCGGGGTTGCCTGGTTCGCCGCCTGGTTCTGCTTCAGGCGCGTCGAGCTTTGCGGCATGGCGATGCGCCGCTTGGGCCTGCCCGGTGCCGCCACCTGGGCGCCGGCCTGATTCGCCGCGTTCGCGGCAGCATCGTTCGAGCCCGCCGCAGCCGCCTCGGGGCGCACTTCGGGGCGGGCGACCGCCTTGCCCTTAACGGAAGGGCGCGCCGGTTTGCCCGGCGCGCCCTGTTCGTTATTCTGCTTCGGTGGCTTTCGTTTCGTTACCACGTGCAAAATACCTTATCTACGTGCAGTTTTCCTTCAGAATGCTGCGCCGGCTTTACGCCTGGTCGCCGATGACCTCGACGCCGCCCATGTAGGGGACCAGTACCTCGGGAACCTTGATGGTGCCGTCGGCCTGCTGGTAGTTCTCCATGATGGCGGCCATGGTGCGGCCCACCGCCAGGCCGGAGCCGTTGAGCGTGTGGACGTAGCGCGAGCCCTTGAAGTTCTCGGGGTCGCGGTACTTGATGTTCGCACGACGCGCCTGGAAGTCGACGCAGTTGGAGCAGGAGCTGATCTCCTTGTAAGCGCCGTAGCTTGGCAGCCAGACCTCCAGGTCGTAGGTCTTGGCGGCGGAGAACCCGATGTCGCCGGTGCACAGGCTGATCACGCGGTACGGCAGGCCCAGCAACTGCAGGATGTTCTCGGCGTCGTTGACCATGGACTCCAGCTCGTCGTAGCTTTCCTCGGGCTTGGCGTACTTGACCATCTCCACCTTGTCGAACTGGTGCACGCGGATGAGGCCGCGCGTGTCGCGACCGGCGCTGCCGGCCTCCTCGCGGAAGCACGGGGTGAACGCGCAGTAGTGAAGCGGCAGGTCGGAGGCCTCGAGCACCTCGCCAGAGTGGATGTTGGTCAGCTGCACCTCGGCCGTGGGGATCAGGTAGAGGCCCTCACGGGTTTTGAACAGGTCGTCCTCGAACTTGGGCAGCTGGCCGGTGCCGGTCAGCGTGTCGGCGTTTGCCATGGCCGGGCACCACCACTCGGTGTAGCCGCGGCTGGTGTGCGTGTCGGCCATGAAGTTGATGATGGCGCGCTCCAGGCGTGCGGCCTGGCCGCGCAGCAGGACGAAGCGGCTGGCAGCCAGCTTCACGGCGCGCTCGGGCTCGAGCATGTGCAGGTCGGCGCCCAGGTCCCAGTGAGGCTTCATCTGGATGCCCTCGGCCTCGAAGTCGCGCGGGGTGCCCCAGCGGCGCACCTCGGGGTTGTCGTTCTCGTCATCGCCCACGGGGGTGGTGTCGGCCGGCATGTTCGGCGTGCGCAGCAAGATGTCGTGCAGCTCGGAATCGGCGGCCTCGCGCTTGGCAGAGACGGCGGCCAGCTGGTCGTTGATCTCGCGGACGCGATCCTTGGCGGCCTCGGCCTTGTCCTTCTCGCCGGCGGCCATCATCTGGCCGATGCTCTTGGACGTGGCGTTGCGCTCGGCCTGCAGGGCCTCCTCCTCGGTGATGGCGGCACGACGGGCTTCGTCAAGTTCGGAGAAGCGCGACGCGTCCCATGAAGCATGACGGTTCTTCATCGCCTGGGCGACGGCTTCCTGGTTTTCGCGAACGAACTTAAGATCTAGCATTGCGCGCTCCCCTTCTATGAATCGGTTGTAGTAGAGCAGTTTCCCAGTATAGCGCAGCGAACGCGCGTGCGGCACGGGCGATAAGGGGCCTTCACGGGAGCGGCATGCGAAGGCGCAGGGATTGCGAGGGCGCAGGATCGAAGGTCGGGTCGCCGGCCCTGGGAGGTCGGCAAGTGAGACGCACGGGACCAAAGACCGGGCCGCCAGTCCTGGGCCGACGGCGAATGAGACGGAAGCTTTTCGCCGGATCATGGCTGAGAACGCGAGTTTTCCGAATTTCCAGAGGCAGTTCCGGGCGCCCAATGCCGCCGAGGCGACGACATGCAGCCGTTTGCTACAAAATCGAACGCGTTCGTTACGATCTCGGGAAATGAGCACCGTCAAACATTCGGAAAACTCGTGTTCCGGGACGCGGAAGCCGGAAAACCTTCCTCCCCCAGACCGGCAAGGACGAAACCGCGGTGCCAGCAAGCCTGCAGAACCGCGCCCCCAAGCTCAACCGGACACCCCAATCGTCCGCGGCGCGAACCGGACGCAAGGGGCTTCGTACGCACGCCGATCGTTGCGACTGTGCGATAACCGTGCAATAGGCGCTTAATGCAGAAAGGCCCGCGAATCGGTAGCGATAATGGGAGCATGGAAACGATCACGAACATAGCCGACCGGCTTTTCCGCAAGGTGAAGCCGGTCGATCCCGCCTTTGGAGGCGAAGCTGCCGAGACGGCTGAGGAAGCCGCTTCGGGGAAGGCGTCGGGGCAAACCCGACCGCAAACCCGAGGCGTTTTCTCCGCCGAAACCCGCACGCCGGCGTTTTGCGCCATCGACTGCCCGGGCCGCTGCCCGCTTGAGCTGCACCTGCGCGACGGCGAGCTTGCGCGCGTGTCTGCGAACAAGGCCGCCCCCGCCTGCCACCGCGGGCTGTCCATGCGCGCATGGGCGAACAGCCCCGATCGTCTTATGTGGCCCATGCGCCGCGTCGGGCCACGCGGCTCCGCGCAGTTCGAGCGCGTGACCTGGGACGAAGCGCTCGACGAGATAGCCGATCAGCTTGCCCGCATCCGCCGCGAGCACGGCAACGAGTCCATCTACCTGGCTTACACCACCGGGCAATCATGCACCACCGCCGACCCGTTCGAGCGGCTCATGAACTGCTTCGGCGGCTTCCTGGACCACTACAACAACTACTCGAATCCGCAGATCAACGCCATGGTCCGCAGCATGTACGGGCCCGGTGCGCTCTACCCCGGCGGCAGCGAACTCGATGCCGCCGCCGATGCGTGGCTCGTGCTGGTGTTCGGCGCTTCGCCGGCGGAAACGGGAACAGGCCGCGCCACGTGGCACGGCGCTTGGGACCGCGTGGTCGAGCAGGTGGGCGAACGCGGCGGTCGCATCGTGATGGTCGACCCGCGCCGCAACGGTTCCATCCCCAAGCGCAAAGCATCCGCAAGCGACGGCGAGCGCGAGGGGCAGGCGCCGGCGGTTTGCGACGCCTCGCTGCCGGGCGGCCGCAAGCACGAGGGACGGTCGGCGGCACCCGCTTGCGGCGGCACGCTGTTGAGCGACGCCACGTCGAGTGGGGAAACTGTTTCCTGGTTGCCCATCAACCCCGGGACTGACGGTGCACTGGCGGCATCGCTCCTGCACGAGCTGGCGTTCACGCACAACGCGCTGGATTGGGACTTCTTGCGCGAGCGCTGCATCGGATTCACCGACGAGACGCTGCCCGAACGCTGGCGCAACCTAGGACTTTCCGTAATGGATTACCTGCGCGGCACCGGCTACGACCACGTGGCGAAAACGCCCGCGTGGGCCGCGGCGATCACCGGCATCCCCGTAGACGACATCCGCGAACTGGCCGCGCAGCTTGCCACCGCACGGCCCGCGTTCATCATGCAAGGCTGGGGTCCGCAGCGTCGCAGCAACGGCGAGATGACCAGCGGCATGATCATGATGCTGGTTGCAGCGCTCGGACAGGTAGGTCTGCCCGGTACGAACAACGGCATGAACGTCGCCTGGGGCGGCGGCTTCCTCACGCGAGTTTCCGCAGGCGAGAACCCTGTTCCCTTCCGCATCCCGGCGTATCGGTTCCTCGATGCCATCGAGAAGGGCGAAGCGCTGGGCGCACGCGAGGGCGTTCGCGGGCTGTCCGAAGCAGGTTGCAGCGATACTGAGAAAGCGAGTACCACAGGGGAAGCGAAGTCGAAGCAGAATCCCTGCAATGAACGTGCAACAGATTCCGTACAACATCAAGACCGCGCCGCGCACCTCCCCTGCAGCATCAAGGCGATCATCTGCCACGGCGGCAATTGCCTGACCAACCAGCACGGCGACGTCAACCGCGCGCACCGCGTGCTGGGCGACCCGTCGAAGTGCGAGTTCATCCTGAACGTGGACGTGGAGTTCACCGATTCCGCTCGCTACGCCGACATCGTGCTGCCCGACCTGTTCCGCATGGAACAGGAAAGCGCGATGGACGCCGACGCCTGGGGCCGGCGCATCGCCGTCAGCACCGGGGAGCTGGGCGCGCGCTTCGAGCGTCGCGGTGCCTGGGAAATGTGCTGCGACCTGGCGAAACGTTGGGGAATCGCAGATGCGTTCACCGAAGGACGCACGGAAGGCGAATGGATTCGCCACCTGTACGAGAGCGACCGCGAGCGCAGCGCCGGACTGCCGGCGTTCGACCGGCTGATCGAGGAAGGGCTCGCCTGGCGGACCGACCACAACAAGCCGTTCGTGGCGCTTGCCGATTGGCGAAGCGACCCCGATGCGCATCCACTCGACACGCCATCGGGCAAGATCGAGCTGTTCAGCGAACAGCTCGCCGCCGCGGCCGAGGCGCTGCGCGGCGCACCCGACGAGGGCGCCATCACGCCCATCCCCACCTACGTTCCCGAATGGGGCCCGGCAGAGTTCGCCGTCGAGCAGGCTGCGGACAACGGGGCGCAGGAACCGGACGCCGGGCTGTGCGCAGACGGCCAGGGGAGCAAATCAGGCACCGACCTTCCCACAAGCAGTCGCAGAAGCGAAGCAATCGCCGAACCCGCCTGCGACCAGCCGCTTCGCGTGTTCGGCTTCCATAGCGTCGCACGCATCCATTCGTCATGGGGCAACGTGCCCGCGGTTTCGCGACGTGTGCCGCAGATCATCTCGATCAACCCCGCGGACGCCAACACGCGAGGCATCGCGACCGGCGACCTGGTAGAGGCGTCGAACCGTTTCGGCACGCTGCATCTTCCCGCGCACGTCACCGATGACGTGATCGCCGGCACCATCGTCATGCCGCAAGGCGCCTGGTGGCAAGCGGAAAGCCACGGCACGCAAGACACGCCCGGAGCCGCCAGCGTCCGCACCGCCAGCGCCGATGCCGCCGAGCCCGTCGATGTCGGCGGATGCATCAACACGCTCACCACCAGCCGCCCCTCGCCGTTGGCGTTCGGCAACCCCCAGCACACCTGCTGGTGCCGCCTTCGCAAACCCTGACACCCGGGGACGGAGGCTTATCTGTCCGAAACCAACCGCTCCGCCCAACGGTTCCGCGGCCCTGCCCTGACGGTTCGGGGGCCGAGGCACAAGGGTTCGAGGCGTCAGAATCCGAACCACGGCCCATCAAAGTCGAGCTGCCATGACTCAAAACGCAAGGGTTCAAGACATCGATCCCGAATCCCTTCGAACTGTTGCAGTTTGTTGCTAATCGTGGGTTGTTCTTCGTTCTTAGCGCGACCGGAGCGGAAACGGTGTAGTATACTTTGGCTTTGTAATACGCGCCCTCGAGCGCTTGCGAACGAACCGTTAGGAACAGCATGGATTGGATCGGCCTGTACCACTTTCTTTTCGAGACATATGCCGGCATGGGCATTATGATCGGTGCGGGTCTTGTCATCAGCCTTATCGCATGCATCATCATGGAGCGTCGCACCCGCAAAACGTTCGTCGACCGCCCGAAGGGCAAGGACGACTGGTCCTTCTTCGACGATGACGACGAGGAAGATTCCGAATAACCACGCGGCGGCCACTCACTCACACCTGCCGCCGAACCGCCCCGCAACGCCAATACGCGGGGCGGTTTCTTTTTGCCCTAACGCAAAAGAGCCCGCAAGCACAACGCTTGCGGGCTCTTCGTCTCCCAGTTCAAAGCTACAGTGCGAAGCCGATGGCGTCCAGCACGTACTTCGGCACCATGAAACGCACCGTCTTCTGCGGGTCCACCATCTGGCACACCTGCACGTCGGCGACCAGCGACAGCAGCATGACCAGATCGGCCTCGGACTCGTTCGTGCGAGAAGCCAGCAGGTCGACCATCTGCTGAACGGCCAGCTCAGCGGCCGCATCCAGCGATTCCGCGGACACGATGATGCCGAAATGCGTATCGTTCTCGATCAGCGGGTTCACCAGCTTCAGCTCGGGCATGGCCGTCAGCGTGACGGTAGCGTAGCCCGCAACCTCGGCGCCGGAAACGCTGACCTCGCCGTCGCCCATGGCCGCGTGCATGTCGCCGCAGCCGAACAGCGCGCCGTCGACCGCCACGGGGAAGTACAGCGTGGCGCCGGTGGTGATCGCCGTGTTGTCCATGTTGCCGCCGTGGCTGCCCGGCGTGCCGCAGTTCACCGGCTCGCCCTCGGGAGCCACGCCGATGACGCCGATCATGGGGCGCAGCGGGATGTTCAGGCGCTCATCCCAAGCAAGCGTGTTGCCCTGGATCTTGCAGTAATGCGTGGCCCACTCGGTGAAGCGGTTGCCGCACACGCCTTCGTCCTGGCCGGTTGCGGAGCAGGTCTGCTCGTCGAACTCGATGTTCTCGATGCGCACCTTCAGCGCGCCGCCCGCCTTCGCGCCCTCGACGAACACCGGGCCGGTCGCCGGGTTGACGGCGTCCCAATCCAGGTCATCCATGGTGTCCTGAGGACCGGTCAGCTGATTGCTGAAGCAGTCCTTCGTGCGGATGCGCACCGTCTCGCCGGACTTCACGGTCAGCACCGGCTCAAGATCGCGGTCGAAGAAGAACAACGTCTTATCGTCGTTAAGCTCGATCATGGGTTTCCTTCCTATCCCTGTAAGGCCGCGGCACCGCGCCGACGGCCGTTCTTGCGTTATCCCGCAACGTCGCTTCGCCCGAACGTCAGGGGCAGAAGCTATTCGTCGCTCTCGTCATAATACTCGGGGTCGGGCAGAAGATAGGCGGCGAACAGCATAATGCCCGCGGAAACGACCAACGAGGCCACATCGGCAGGATCGGTGAAGGCGGATGAGGAAGGAGCCCCGCAAATCGCCGCCAAAACGAACCCGGCCACCAGCACGGCCGCGCCCGCCAGCACGCCGAAGGACGCGAACAGCCGCGTGGGGCGCCAACGCAGCAGGGCGCATGCACCCGCCGCAAGCACCCAGCTCGCCGCCATGATCCATGTGCCCGGCTCCAACAACATGGCCGCCATCCGGTCGATCACCGCATCGCTTGCGAACGCCGCCGTCGAGAAATGCCAGGTGGCGGACACGTCCCACCCCATGAACGAGGTGCTTCCCAAGCCTGCCAGCATGAACCCGCATAGCACCTGGAACGCCGCGGTCGCCATCGCCGCAACCGGGCGCAGCGCAAAACCCGCCGCCAACGGGCCGAGCGGCCCCAACCCGATCGCACCGGCAAGCGGCGTCGCCAGCGCGACGTTCGCGGTGGCATCGCCCGCGCGACCCAGATACCACCACCACACGCCAGCGCCCGCCAGCAGCACGCATCCCGCAGCAGGCACGCCGCACATCACCAGCATGGCCGACAGGGAAACGAATCCCAGAAGCGCGCCCAGATGAGAGCGAAGCGCGCCGACAAGCGCGATGAGCAGCAGCAACCCCCAGAACAGCGGGTTGGCAAACCCTTCGGTCTGCGAGAGGTTCTGCAGCGCAACAAACGCCAGCAGCGCCGATCCCACCGCGCCGCACGCATGCGAGCCGAAGAACAGCAGCTCGGGGGTGATGCGATCGCGCAACGGGATGCCGGGCTCACGAGGCTGCGGCTCAGGCTCCTCTTCCTCCTCCGGACCGGCCGCGATGTCGGCCAGCTCCGCACGGCCCTTCGCCGGGTCGCCCAAAAACGGCGAAAGCTCCTCAGCGAAATCCGCCACCGACTCGTAGCGCTCCTCGCGCTCGGGATCCAAGGCGTAGAAGATGGGGTCGTCCGCGGCCGGATCGAGGTTGTCCCAGCACAGCGACGGCAGCACCAATTCGCCGTCCTCGATGGCCTCCTGCGCCTGGAACAGGTTCGGAGCCAAGAACGGATTCTCGCCCGCAAGCATCTCGTACGTCACCGACGCGAGCGCCCACTCGTCGCACCGCGCGTCAAGGTTCTCCTGGCGCATCTGCTCAAGCGGCATGTAGCCGATAGTGCCACCGCCCGCCACGCCGAACCCCTGCGCGTCGGCCAAGGTTGCCAGACCGAAATCGGTTACCTTGACCTGGCCTGATGCGTTGATGAGTATGTTGTCGGGCTTGATATCCAGATGCAGCACGCCGTTCTCGTGCGCCACCTCAAGCGCGTGCGCCACCGCGTCGAACACGACGGCGACCACATCAAGCGTCAGCCGATCGTCGTGGTCGCGCAGCAGCTCAGTGAGCGTCATGCCCTCGACGTACTCCATGATCAGGTACGCCGTGGAATCCTGGATCTCGAAGTCGTACACCGCGACGATGCTGGGATCCGACAGCATGGCCGCCGTGCGCGCCTCGTCCAATCCGGGGATGCGCGAGAGCGTGCGCACCAGCGGGCGGCTGGCAGGGTCGACCGCATTCGTCAGGCTGACCGACTGACCGGGCAGAAGCTGGTTAGGAAACGAATCGGCGCTCGCCGGGTCCGCAGGATCGAATCCCGCAAAGCCGGGCCCAACTTCGCGGGCGGGAGCGCTCGTCGGCTCCGCCGGTGCATCGGGGCCGTCGGGGACCCCAGCATCCTCGACCCCCGCAAAACCCGCTTCCTCGGGCAAATCTTCCCAAGGGGGAACGTCTGCCGGATCGATGGCGGTCGCCGAAGATGCCGCGGAACCCGCCGTATGCGCGCCCGTTACGCCGAAGCTTTGAGAACCAGCCGAGCTTTCGCCGCGCTCATCAGGGGAAACGTCAAGCGCATCGGCCCCAGGGAGGGCAGCGCGCAACAACTCGGCCTCGGACAGGGGGATGCACTTGATGGCCACCTTGCGCTGGATGCGCGTATCCCATGCCACCTGCACCGTACCGAAGCCGCCGACCCCCGCCTTGGCAAGGGGCTTGTATCGATTGAGTATCAGCTGCGTTTTAGTCATGCGCACATTATATTGCAGGGCGCAGCAGGGGCGGCCGCACACCGACGAATAGGGGCTCCCCACAGCGAAACCCTCGCCCGCACGCTCAAACCCAGCGGCAAACACCCGCGACCCCGCACCGCCGGCGCCTTCCCTTCCCGCGCGAAAATTTTCCGCAGATACCCTACTCGGTGCCTCGGATTTATGCGGGCATGCCTATCATGGAACGGTCATCAAAGGCGCGACAACGCTCGGCGAAGCCGCAACGCACCAAGATAGACGGCGCCCCCGGCCGCAAAACGCAACGCAGCGCATTGCCGTCCGGGGAACACAGCCTATCGGCGCGCAGCCAAGCCCCGCTGCCGCAAACGAAAACGCAAGAAGGCACGCATGACCGAGTACAACGAACTGACACCTGAGCTGGTACTGGAGCTCAAAGCCATTGTCGGCAAGGACAACTACTATTTCGCCGACGACATCAACGAGGATTTCGCACACGACGAGATGCCCATCTACGGCACGCACATGCCCGACGCCGTGGTGATGCCCGCGGACACCGAGGAAGTGTCCGCCATCATGAAGCTATGCAACGAGAACCGCATCCCCGTCACGGTGCGCGGCGCCGGCACCGGCCTAGTGGGCGGCAGCACGCCGATGCTCGGAGGCGTGGTCCTGTGCACCATGCGCATGGACAAGATCATCGCCTACGACATGAGCAATCTGAACGTGCGCGTTCAACCCGGCGTGCGCCTGTGCGACCTGGCCGCCGACGCCATCGGGCACGGCTTCATGTACCCGCCCGACCCCGGCGAGAAGACCGGCTCGCTCGGCGGCAACGTCAGCACCAACGCCGGCGGTATGCGCGCCGTGAAGTACGGCACCACGCGCGACTACGTGCTGGCCATGACCGTGGTCCTGCCGAGCGGCGAAGTGATGCACCTAGGCCGCCCCGTGACGAAGGCGAGCAGCGGCTACAGCCTGTTGCACCTGATCATCGGCTCGGAAGGCACGCTCGGCGTCATCACCGAGCTCACCATGAAGCTGCTCCCCAACCCGCAGGAGGACATGAGCTTCATCCTTCCGTTCGAGAACATCGAGGGCGCCATCAACACGGTGCCGAAGATCAAGCTCGCTGGTTTGAACCCGCAATCCATCGAGTTCATGGAACGCGACATCGTGGATTCCGCCGCGAACTTCAGCGGGACGAAGATCATCCCCACCAAGGTCAACGACCGCGAAGTGGGCGCGTACATCCTGGTCACGCTCGACGGCAACGACGAAGACGAGATCTTCCAGCGCGCCGAGATGCTGGCGGGCATCGCCGACGAGTCGGGCGCCTTCGACACGCTGGTGCTCAGCCAGCCTTCCGACAAGCGCGACGTTTGGGCTGTTCGCAGCGCGTTTTTGACCGCCATCGAAGCCGACACGCGCTTCCTGGACGAAATGGACGTGGTGGTACCCGTCGACAAGATCCCGTCGTTCCTCAGCTTCGTGCTGGGCGTCGGCGAGGGGCACGGCATGCGCATCCGCTCGTTTGGCCACGCCGGCGACGGCAACCTGCACATCTACTGCTGCGGAAACGAGGGCATGGACAAGGACGCGTTCCTGGAGCAGTCGGCGAAGGTGATGGAGGCCGCGTACGCCAAGTGCGCCGAGCTGGGCGGCCAGGTGTCCGGCGAACACGGCATCGGCCACGCCAAGCGCACCTATCTGCGCGAGAACCTGGGCGACACCGCCATCGAGCTGATGGCCGGCATCAAGCGCGTGTTCGACCCCAACAACATCCTGAACCCGGGCAAGGTCTGCCAATAACACCAGGTCACACGGCGATTCGCTTAGCATCGACCTCCCAGCGGCCCGTCTGTGCCACCTATCGCAGGCGGGCCGTTCCATATACGGGGCGCGCAAGCCCCACGCGACCATCAAACGCGTTAGCTACAATCAGCGCAAAACGCAAATAGAAAGGCCGCCGTTGAAAGACACCCGCACGCTCCCGCTTCCCCAGCGCATCGCCGCAGCATTAGCCGCCCTGGCGCTGGCGTTCTCGTTCGCGCTTCCCGCAACGGGCTGCTCCATCAGCATCGGCGATAGCTCCGCCGGCAACGGCGGCTCCATCAGCAGCACGTACGGCGGCTCCGGCTCCACCGGCTCCGACGACGCGCGATCCGCCCAGGCGACCATCGCCGATATTCCCGCGTACACCGGCGCGCTATGCATCAACATCAACCACGGCGAGCCCGGCTTCACGGAACAGGACGAGGCGCGCGGGACGTTTCTGCAGTTTAGCGACCTGGATTTCGAAGGCCGCTGCGGCACCGCCTTCGCGCGCATCGGGCCCGACACCATATCCAACGAGAAGCGCGGCGACATCTCGCAAGTGCACCCGAGCGGCTGGGTGCAGCGCAAATACAGCTTCGTCGACGACGGCATGCTGTACAACCGCAGCCACCTGATCGCGCACCAGCTGTGCGGAGAAAACGCCAACGAGAAGAACCTCATCACGGGCACGCGCACCTTCAACGCGGTGGGCATGCTGTATTACGAGGAGCTGGTGGGCGACTACGTGCGCAGCACGGGCAACCACGTGCTCTACCGCGTCACCCCGCTGTTCGCCGCAAACGACCTGGTAGCGCGCGGGGTTCAGATGGAAGCGAAGTCCGTTGAGGACAATGGCGAAGCCGTGCAGTTCAACGTGTTCGTGTACAACGTGGAACCGGGCGTGGCCATCGACTACGTGACCGGCGAAAGCTGGGAATCGTCCGAAACCCCGCAAGTCACCAGCAAGGGCAGCGCCACCATCACCACCGCAGCAGCCGCACGAGCGGACAAGGCAGCGGCGGGAAGCGCCAACGGGAGCAATGCCGACGGCAACAGCAGCGCCAACGGCAATGGCAACGGGGCCGGCAACGGGAGCAACGCCAGCAATGCCGGCGGAGCCGGCAGCAACAGCGCCGGCAATCAAAACGCATCCGAGCAGCAGGACTACATCCTGAACGTGAAGAACAAGAAGTTCCACAAGCCCGACTGTTCCGCCGCCAGCGACATCTCAAGCGCGAACAAGCAGGACTTCACCGGCACCCGAGACCAACTCATAGCCCAAGGCTATTCCCCCTGCGGCATCTGCAAACCGTAAATTGACACGGGAAGGTCCTCGAGAAGCACGGAGAACAGCCGCTTACCAACGGATCACAACAGATAGAAATCGCTAGGGAGACGAAAGAAAGGCAAAGCGCCGTGGCATTCATCTTTCATCTAAGAGAAACGCCACGGCACTACCTCGGGATCAAACGCAACACTTAAAGCGCCTGTATTTCGCGATAAGGAAATTCTCGTTCGGGCGCAACGCCTTCTCTTTAGGCAAAAACAGCGGAGCGCCATCAAGGTCTGCGTATGGTCCGTCCGAAATCCGCGAACTTGCTTCCAAACGCATCGAAGCAGGATTAATACCCAGCAAATAACTATCAAATAGCAAGTGAATATCGGAGCGCAGCAAAATACCGTTCTCTACAACATTGCTCTGAGTTCCACGGTAATCGAGGATATGCGCTGCTTGCAACACCTCGTTCGTATCGAACCCCGTAACCGCGCAATGCCCCTCATAAGCCTTGAACAGGTCTTTTCTAAATGCTTGCTGCCCTTGACGCACCATGCGACGAGCAACGGAAAAACGACGGCGGTCCTCTTCCATACTTTCTGGATCGCGTATCTCGGTTGTTTGAAGACGCTCATCAACCGTTGCCGGCTCCCCCATTTCGGCTTGCGGAGTCGCACTGGCAAATAAATGCTCGGTCTCAGGCGTAACGGGCCCATGCAAGGTAAACAACTCGTTCTCGGGATTGAACTCCTCAACGAATGCAAGAAAGCGCAGATACGAACTCGACGACGAGTTCTGCTGAAGAAACACGCCGACGGGAACGCCGTCCATCAGGCAATTCACCAGCTTTTGGTTCCAGTGCATATCGGTCGTACCGCCGGAATTATTTTGATGGGCGGAGTAATACAAGATCCACGTTCCATCGCCTAAATCAACTCGAGCACCATCGTTGTTATCGCTGTATAAGCTGTTATAAGCAACTGTCACCGTTGCCGCATACCTATGGCGACTCGGCACATGAATCCCACGTTGCGCCACATGCTTGAATTTAACTCCGGGCAACGTGCTGCCATGGAATCGGATGCCTTCATTCCCGGTTTCATTCATAAACCACGCATATAGGTTGCGATGGCTTTCTGGATCATCCTCAAGAGGAATCAAGCGTAGCGCACGCTCGATCGATAAGTTCGTATACGGGAGGAAGTCATCAACGCATATCGAACCATCAACGCGCGCCAGAGGAAACGGCACCTCCGCTGTCTCCACCTTAGTCGATATGTTTGCATCTCTCGAAGCCATACTGCAAATTGTGCCAGCGTCCGCTCCGTTCGACAACAACCAATTCGGCGGAAGACGCCGAGGTGAAAAAGCCGTGCGCAACAGCAAAATCTAGTTCGCAACCCCCAAACGACTCACGCCTTAAAACAACGTCCCTTGCCCAAGCGCTGCCGGGGCTGGCGGTTGCTCCGGGGCGGCTGCTAGCGCGAACCCTTCGCGGTTCGCTAGCTTTTGCCAGTTGGCAACCAGGCTGGGCCACGACGCCTGCAGCCACCAGCGCGCCTCGGCAAGCGACAGCGTCAGGGGCATGCGGTCGTGCACGCTCGCCACAACCGGGTTCGGGCGGGTGGTTACCACCGAGAAGCAGCCTTGACCGCATACCGTCGCCAGCAGCAGCGGCGAACCCTCGCCGCTTTCGAAACGATACTGCTGCTTGATTCGCCGCCCCGTTTTCGGGCTGCGTGCCGTTTGCGTCGCATGCGCCTCGAAGAAACCGCCCGTCACCACGATGCCGCGACCCTGCGCGATCGGCTGCTCCCACATACCCGGATTCGGCTCCATCGCCGTTTCCAAACGCGTGTTGTACACGGGGCGCTGCTGCCATTCAACGGGAAATCCCCAGGTCAAACGTTCAACAGCCAGCTTGCTTTCCGGACCGCGAACGATCACGTCAACGCCCGCGCCAGGGAACGCATCCTCGCCCGGCTCAACCTGCACCGTCGCGGCTTCACCAGCCATCGGACGCGCAGGCCAATCGGGCTGCGCGTTCACAAGCGAATCCACCTGCAGCTCGCGCACGACTTCCGCAACCTCATCCCATGTAACGACCGTGAACCTTCTGCACACGATGAACCCCTACTCGAAAGGATTGCGCCAGACCACCGGCTCTACCCCGAACTCTTCCTTGAACTGCTGCGTGAGCCCGAACGTCACGGGCTTGCGTTGGTTGACCTTCACCGCAACGCCCTTGTCCTCAAGCACGCGCAAATGCTTCCGAGCAGCCTGCGTCCCCACCTTTAAATAGTCGGCAACCTCCTCAACGCTCGCATCGCCGAACATCCCGAACGTCTCATACTGCATGAGCATGAACACGATTCCCTGTTCCTGCTTCTTCTTGAGATCCGCTCGTTCAATGACATCATCCATCAATTCGCGAAGCTCACCCTGCCGTCTTCGTGCGCAATCTAATCGATCGATAACGTCCAATTGAGCCTTCCGCACAAGGTTCATCATCTCCATCACGAAAAACGTCAGCTCACCCTTGTTCATCGGATTCTCAACGCTACGAAAAGCTTTGTAATACTGATCGCGATGCTCCAAAATCACCCGGGAAAGGGACAGAACCGTCGGTTTCGACAGCGACCTGTCCAGCATCAGCGAGCACAGATATCTTCCCGTTCGACCGTTGCCGTCATAGAACGGGTGAGCATATTCGAACAGATAATGCGAGGCCAACGCCGCATACAGTGACGGAAGCCCCTCGTCTTCGATTAGCGCAAGCATCGACTTTACGGCCTCGACGATCTTCTCCTCGGGCTCCAAACCCCGATGGATCACATTCACCCCTCCCGCGACAACATCGACGCCGTCCTTGCGGAAAAGCCGGCCATCAGGAACATGCGCGTCATCAAGTTCCCCATCCATCACTCTGTCGTAAATCGCTCGAACTCCTTCCGGCGTTGTCGGCTCCTCCGCCTTGCCAGAAGCGATATCCATATACAGAAGGGCAAGCTCCTTGAAACGACGCCGAGAAGCATCGTTCGACACCGACTCCAACGCGTCCTTGATCTGACGACGCGTGCTATGGATGCCCTCGATAGCGTTCGTGAACACGACCTCGTCGAACACCAGCCCTCGCAAAACGGCATTCGCAGCAAGCAGGTTCATTCCGTTCAGCAACGCCGTCACCTTACGCTCCGTGCGTAGCACCTGCTCGGTAAGGGCCGACAGCTCTTTCGGAACGGCGAGGAACAGCTCGCCCGCCTTGGTTTCATACCCAAGCCGAAACGTCCCGACCGAATCGCGGCGGCGGGCTTCCTCTGCGGCAAGATTAGCCGCACGATTGCTCGAAGAGTCCATATGGAAGACCTTCGCAAGCTCCTTGTAATCCACGCGCGCCCCCTTCGGTTCAAGTTATACGTTTTGACGATCCGTATAACATTCCAGCCTATTCCGATTCGAACTTTATACGTTTTCGCGATTCGTATAAAGAAGGGGGCTGGAATCTCATTTACTTTATACGATTTCCGGGATTCGTATAATTTAGCGCGCGTTTTCGAGTGCTTCTTTATACGATTTCGCGTTCCGTATAAAAACGGGAGCCCCGTGGGGCTCCCGTTTAGCGTGCTCTATTGAAAGAGGTTGGCGAAGCCAAGGCTTCGCATCGGGGAATCGCTCCCCCAATCAGCGCAGTAGCTGCTTGCGCGACTGCTACTTCTCTTCCTCGTCCTTCTTGTCAGCCTCGGTGATGCTGCAGTTGGTGATGAGGATAAGCGAGGCAACGGACGCGGCGGCCTGCAGGGCCGTGACGGTAACCTTGGCCGGATCGGCAACGCCCATGGAGATCATGTCGCCGTACTCGCCGGTCTCGCAATCCAAGCCGAAGCCGGGCTGCGCCTCAAGCGCCTTGGCAACCTCCACATCGCCGTTGTAGCCGGCGTTGCTGCACAGCGCGCGCATGGGCTCCTCGAGCGCCTTGCGCAGGATGTCCACGCCGAAGCGCTCCTCCTCGTTGGTGGCTTCCACCTGGTCAAGCGCCTTGGATGCCTGGATCAGGGCAACGCCGCCGCCGGCCAGCAGACCCTGGCTTGCAGCCGAGCGCGTTGCGCGCAGGGCGTCCTGGATGCGGCTGCGGATCTCGTTCATCTCGGTCTCGGTTGCAGCGCCGACGCTCATGACGGCGATGCCGCCGGACAGCTTCGCCAAACGCTCGCGCATGACGTCCAGCTCGTAGTCGGAATGCGGGTTCTTCAGCTCGTTGCGGATGGCCTCGCAGCGCTTCTCGATGGCCTCCTGCTTGCCCTTGCCGCCGATGATGAGCGTGCGGCTCTTCGTGATCTGCACGCTTGCGGCGCGGCCGAGCATGCTCTTCTTGGCGTCTGCCAGCGACAGGCCGCGCTCGGGGGAGATGACCTCGCCGCCGGTGAGGATGGCCATGTCCTCCAGCTCTGCCTTGCGGCGCTCCTCGGCGCCGGGGCACATGACGGCTGCGCTGATGAGCGTGCCCTTCTGGCGGTTCATGAGCAGGGAGTTCAGGGACTCGCCGCGCACGTCGTCTGCCACGATGAGCAGCGGGTGGCCGGACTGCATGACCTCCTCCAGCACGGGCACGACGTCCTTGAAGTTGTCGGCAAGACGCTGGTCGGTGATCAGGATGTAGGGCTGCTCAAGCTCGCCGGTCATGGAGCCCATGTCGTCGGCCATGTACGGGGAGATGAAGCCACGGTCGAACAGCATGCCCTTCTTGACTTCCAGGTCGATGCCGAACTTGGTGGACTTTTCAACGGAGATGACGCCGTCCTGGCCGATCTCGTCCAGGGCCTCGGCGATCTTCGCGCCGATCTCGGGGTCGCCCGAGGAGACGGTGGCGATCTCGGCCATCTGTTCGCGCGTGGTCACCTGCGTGGCGGCCTTCAGCAGCTCGTCGGATGCGACGTCGGCGGCCTTCTGGATGCCGCGGCGCAGCGCCAGCGGGTCGTTGCCGGCGGTAACGTAGCGCACGCCCTCGCGCACGATGGCATCGGCGAGCAGCGTTGCCGTGGAGGTGCCGTCGCCGGCCTCGTTGTTCGCGGCGGTTGCCGCCTCGCGGACCACCTGCAGGCCCATCTTCTCCACATGGTCGTATGCGCCCACATGTGCGGCAACGGTAGCGCCGTCGTTGGAAACGTTGGGATGACGCTCGCCCTTCTTGGTGATGCCGACGTAACGGCCCTTCGGGCCGATGGTCACGCGCACCGCGTCGGCCAGCTTCGCCACACCGGTCGCAAGCTTCTCGCGCGTCTCGTTGTCGTATGCGATTTCCTTAGCCATGCTATGAGCCCCTTCCTTGAGCACGTGCATAACAATATTTGCTACCAAAGAAAGTTAGCACTCTTTGCCCACGAGTGCTAGATGCAGGCAGGTATTTATGGGAAACGGAAGCGTTTCGTTACCTATTTACGCTTCCAGCCACGCCGCCAACGGCTCGGGGGAGTCGAACACGTCGCAGTTGCTGCGCCAGTCGGTAGAGTTGAGGCCCGTGGCGGTCGCGCGGTCGAGCATCTCGACCAGCGGGTCGAAATAGCCGCCCACGTTCAGGATGGCGCTCTTCGCATCCAGCTCGCCGGCCTTCACCTGGGAGACGATGTCGAAGAACTCGTCGAACGTGCCCAGGCCGCCGGGCAAGGTGACGAACGCATCGGCCAGCGAGGTCATGCGCGTCTTACGGGTGGCAAGGTCGGATTCGCAGATCAGCTCGGTGCACGGGTACACGGGGCGCCCCTTCTTGTTCAGGCCCTCGGTGACGACGCCTATGACGCTGCCGCCCGCGTCACCCACTCCGTGCGCCACCGCGCCCATCAGGCCCACGTCGTAGCCCCCGAACACCAGGCCGTGCCCGTGCTCGCCCAACGTGCGTCCCAGCTCGCAAGCGGCATCGATGTACAGCGCATCCAAATCTCGGCTCGACGAGCCGAACACGCATATCCTCATGGCGAACCCCCTTGGTCCTAAAGTCACAGCGCTGCCTAGGGTACACCATTACAGCAAGGACCCCGGCGCGCGCCTGCGCACCGGGGTCCCTAAACCTCAAACGTTATGCCGCCTGCTCCACGCTGTCCAGCAGCTCGTCCAGCACGGCGGCGTCCTCCTCGGCATACCCCATGACTAGCTGGGCCAGGCCCTGATAGAACATGGTGCGCGAGAAGCGGCGCATGTCCTCGGTCATCATGGGCAGCCAGTTCAACAGGTGATCCTGCGCGAACGTGCGCTGCGTGCGCAGATGCTCGACGGCCGCGTCCTCGTCGCCGGCGCGCAGGGCGTCGGCGGTGCGCATGGCCATGCGCTGCATGAACTCCAGCTCAAGGGCGATATGGTCCTCGCCCTCGGTCCAGCTGCCGCGCTTGAGGTTGTTCTCGCGCAGCGTCTGCAGCACCTCGGCGCGGGCCTCCTGCATCATCAGACGGCGCTCGGAGGTGTACACGCTCTCGAACGGATACGCCGCAGAGAAGCCGTTGACGCCGTGGCCGATGAACGTGCGCACATAGTCGACGGCCAGCTCGTTGATGCTGTCGTCCCAGCTGGTGCGCAGGTAGTCGTACAGCATGTGGTAGCCCTCGTCCACCTTGGCGTTGCCCGTGGCGGCCGGGAAGCGCATGCCCTGCAGCTCGGTGAGCACGGCTTTGTCGACTTCCTTCAGAAACAGGCGCGCCATCAGGCCGTACGTACGGGCGCGGCCGTCCATCAACGCAACCAGGTCCGCTTCCTGCTCGGCGGCCTGCACCGCGATCATATCCTCAGCCATCGGTTACTCCCCCTTCTTCGAAAACGCGACCTCGACCTCGGGCAGCATGCGGCGGCCCAGATCGGTCAACTGCCACGAGCGGTCCTTCCAGCACAGCGCGTCGGTCTTCTCCAGCATGTCGATGAAGTGCCCGCCGAAACGGCGCGGGCTCTGCACCACCTCGAACGCGTCGACCAGCTGCTCGATATCGTCCTTCGAACGCGGACGCTCGTTCACGAACCCCATCACGGCACGGTATACCTCCAGGTACTTCGCATCGCGGTCGAACACCATGGTGCGGAAGGCGGAGCCGTCCGTCATCTGCCCGAACACCTCGCGACCCGCATCGGTGGTGCGCCACACGGGGTCGACGCACTCCTTGATCTCCAGGAACTCCACGCCCTCGCCGGCATCCTCGCGCTCCTCGGACGTCTCGGGCATCTCCAGTTCGAGCGCGCCGGCGCGTTCGAGCATGCGGCACAGCGTGGTGGTGCCGTACACCGAGCGGTTGTCCGTCTGCAGCGCGTCCACCTTCTCCGTCAGCTCGCTGTTCAGGCAGCCGCCGTCGCACCAGCCGAGAATGGACACCAGCACCGGGCGTCGGGCCGGATTGTGGTCGAATAGGGAAAGCACCGCCTCGACGGCGCCGCCCTGGCGCTCGGGGCTGTACACCGACTCGCGCCGCATGTCCTCGGGCATGTTGCGCATCGTGGGATAGTCGACCGTGTCAAGCGGGTTGTCGTCGTCCATGTCCTCCTGGTCGATGTCCAGGTCATCAACGGCCAGCGGGTCGAACTCCTCCTCTTCGTCCCACAAGCCGGCAATCTGGTCTTCAGCCATCGTGAATCCCCCTGTTCTTCGTGTCGAACCTTGCGCGCCGAGCGCCCAAGGCGGCCGCCCTTCTTGGAAGCAGCGGCCGAATGCCTGCGAACACCCAGGTCGCAGGCGCGTTTCCTCTTCGCTGCCGCCCATTATAGGAAGCGCGGGGAACGGGCCATCATCCCGCAAACCCTAAAATGGCGAAGTTGCCGCCGCTCCCGAGCCGCCCCGGACGCTGACGGCATCATACGCGGGGGCTGATTCCGTGTTTGCCCAGGTCACAGGCTTGCGAATCGGTTGCTTGGACAGCTGTGCGCCCGTATACTGCAAACCACGTTGTCGAAAGCGGGGCTTCCATTCCTCGACTCTTACGAGAAGGGAGGCTCAAATGGCAAACGTATCTTGGGGCAAGAAGCTTCTTGCCATCGCGGTCGCGTGCTGCGCGTGCGCGATGATCGCCGTGCCGGCCTATGCGTTCTACTACGTCCACAGCGATGAGGGCGTCCAGGTGGAAAGCAAGGGCGTGTACGAGGTCACGTGCGTGCTGGACGAAACCGCCCAGGGCGGCGCTATCCGTAGCGAGCTGGTCATCGTTCCCGAAGGAAGCACGGTCAAGGACCTGCTGAACGAGGACGTCATGTCCAGCGAGAACCAGAACGGCCTCGAGGCCATTCACAACTACGACGCCACCAGCCTGGCCGATTACCTGGTCGGCAAGCAGTACACGGCAACCGTGTACGCCGCCGAGGCCCAGAAGCCGGGCACGCAGACCACGCACGACGGTCAGGGCACCACGGGTGAGGACACCCAGCTCAGCCGTTACGACAACGTGGTCATCAAGGTGGCCTAGCGCCCGACGCGCATATGGGCCGGTCGGCCAGCCGGCCCGCGCGCGGCAAGATCGCGAACGCGGGCGCGGGCGGCAAGATCGATGGAACGCAGCTGCGAACGCGTGCGCAATCGAACCGACGGGCAGAACGCAGCGCGCACGGTGGCGAGCGAGGCCGGCGAACGCGCTCGGCCAGACCGATGGCGCTTGGCTGCACGGAGACGCCTCCAATGCGAAGCAAACACGCTCCCGCAGCATCATCCTCCTGGGATGATTTTTCCATTTCCGCAGTTCAATAGCCTGACTTTAGCAGGGTGACATCAAAATCACCCCATCAGTCGCGCGCATCATCCCCCCATCGCCCGGTATCATAGACGGCGAAGAGGATGCACAACACAATACCGGGAGGGGTTTGCGTATGGGGGTACGCGTTCCAAGGATCACGCTCAATGCCGACTTCGGCGACGAGAGCGCATTCGGCGAGCTGAGCTTGCTGTCGGTCGGCTACGGCCTGCATCAGGCGTGGGTGTACGCCACCATGTTCGGCACCGCCTCGGTGTTCGGGCCCATGCCCTGCTTCCAGGGGCTCTACGGCAGCAGCGTCACCATGCCCTACTTGATCTCAACCATCGTCTACGTGTTCGCCATGCTACTCATCGCGGCCACGGACCAGCGTTTCCTGAAGCTGTACACATCCCGCAAGCTGCTCTGCATCGGCGCCGCGCTTTCGTGCGTAGGCTCGCTGCTGCTGCTGGCGGTTCCCTTCTTCGGAATCCCCTTGGCGGAAACGGCGTCCGGCATCATGACCGGCATCGGCTCGGCTATCCTCATCGTATACTGGGGCACGGCGTTCGCCCGCACCGACAGCGCCTCGATCGTGCTGAACACGGCCATCGCCATCTCCATCGCCATCGGCCTGTTCGCGACCGTGCTGCACTATGCGCCATTCCCCGTGTCCGCCATCGCGATCGCCTGCGTTCCGCTGCTTGAGCTGGCTATTCTGCTGAAGAAAACGCCCAAGCCCTTTCATGAGCGCGACGAGGTGCCCATCTTCAAACCGCTGCCCATCAACCGCGGCAGGTTCGTTGCGCGCTTCGGCGCTCCCGTGCTGGTGCTCGGCATCGCCTTGGGCATGCTTCGCTCGAACTCGCTGCAGAACCTCGTGATGAAGACCAGCGTGGGCGCGCAGCCGATGCTGCTGCTGGCAGCCGGCTGCGCCACCGTGCTGGTGCTCGTGACCATCATGGCGCTCGGCGGCGGCGACCGCTGGAGCCGCTTCTTCCAGCCCCTCGTGCCGTTCATCGCCGTCACCGTGTTCATCATGCCCCTTGCAAGCACCGAGAACGCGGCTCTGACCAGCGTGATCATGCTCGTGGGCTTCCTGTGCTTCGAGTCGCTCATGTGGATCTTCTTCGCCGACCTGTCGCAGCGCTTCCGCCTGTCGCCCGTCTTCGTGTTCGGTCTGGGCCGCGCCATCATGGCGGTCGCCATCATGTTCGGCACGCTCGTGCCCGTCGCCCTCGCAAGCTACGCGCACCTGCTGCCGTTCGGCGAGCAGACGCTGGTGATCTTGCTGCTGCTCGTCATCGTGTTCGCCTATGCGCTGCTGCCCCGCGAGCGCGAAATCGAGTCGATCATCATGCCATGTCCCCTGATCAAAGCCGTGTCAGCCAGCTTCGAGCGCAAAGAGGAATCCCAGCGCGCCGCCGGCAAGCGCAACTGCGGCGCGGCCAAGGGCATGGACGCCCTTGAGCAGGGGATGGCCGAGAGCGCTGCACAGCGCGAACGAGCGGCAGACGGCCTGGCAGCAAAAGGCGAAGCATCCGCACTGGCGGCCGCTTCCTCAGCAACCGACACCGCGGCCTCCATCCGCAGGGAAGCCGAAGCAGCTTCTCGCGAAGTTCCCGCTTCAGCTGATAACACCGCTACGGACTGCACCCCGCGCGAAAACGGCGAAGGTGCGATGGGCGCGGAACCGACCGGGGACGCGAGCGGTTCTGAAAACACGGCGGTTGCACAACCTGCCGGAACCACGAACGGGAACGACGACGCGGCGGACTCGACCGCAACGTCATCCGCCCTGCCCGCCGCGCGCGAACAGCAAGCAACCCAGCCCGCATCCGCGGCGATTGCCGAAGCGCGCTTCGCGAGACCTGGAGAACCGGCGCGCGGCGGCGGCCGTTTCCGCGGCAAATGCGAGACCGTTGCAAACACGTTCCTCCTGTCGCGTCGCGAGACCGAGATCCTATTCTTCCTGGCAAAAGGCCATAACGCCGCCTACATCCAGGAGAAGCTCTTTATCTCGGAGGGCACGGCCAAGACGCACATCCGCCACATCTACCGCAAGTGCGACATCCACAACCAGCAGGACCTCATGCGCATGGTCGAGGACGCGCAGCCGACGGAATAGCGGCGCGGGGCAGGCTTAGCCCAGCGCGGGGCACGACCCGCCAACAGCCCTGGCCCCAGCGCGGGGCCGGCTTGGCCCGGTGCGGAGACGGCTCGGGAGAACGCGAACGCCGGGTTTCGGCAACAAGCGCATGCGCGGGCGCCGCTCCCGCGCCCTAGACCCCCTCCCCCGCTTTTCCGACGCTTCACCTGGCGATTCCCCGCTTTCCCCGCTTACAATAAAATGACGATTGCATAAAGGACGCCATCTCGCCATTATGTTTGTGGCATGATGGACCATCGGTAAATTCGCGGCTTATCGCCGCCATGATATGGAACAGCGTTGCAAGGAGCGGTAATGGGCATCTTCTCGAAGTTCGAAGGCAAAATGGAGGACACGTTCGAGGGCACGGCGGACAAGATGTTCGACGCCCCCATCTCCCCCGTTCAGATCGCCAAGAAGGCCGAAAAGCAGATGCGCCGCGAGAAGATGGTCGGCGCCGGCAAGCAGTACGCGCCCACGCTCTACACCGTGCTGGTCAACCCCGACGACGACCGCCGTCTGTTTGGCTACTACCCCACGCTCGCGGGTGAAACGGAAACCTACCTAGCCGCGAAGGCCTCCGAGCAGGGCCTGACCATGGACGGCCAGCCGCTCGTGCGCTTCATCGTGGACGAGGGCCTCAAGCACGGCAAGTTCGACGTCATCGCCGAAGCCGTCGCCGCGCCCATCATCTCCCAGCTGCGCAACGAGGAGATGGAACGCTACGGCCTGGGCGGGGCGAACGCCGGCTACGGCGCAGCCGCCGCATACCCTGCGCAGCAGTTCGGCCGCGCAGGCGCAGCCATGCCCGACCAGCGCTTTAACCAGTACGACCAATATGACCAGCACGATCAGTACGGTCAGTACGACCAATACGATCAGTACGGCAACCAGGGCTATCAGCAGATGCCCGCCGGAAACGGCTGGGAGGCCCAGGGCTATCAGGCTCCCGCGCAGGAATCTTGGGACCAGCCCGCTGCCGCTCCCGATTACGCTGCGGCGCAGCAGGCCGCGGCCGGTGCGGTGGATCAGTTCAACGCCTATGCCGCCGGCGCCGCCCCTGCGGCAGCCGCTGCCGGCTACGCTGCAGGTCAGGCAGCCGCTGCCGCCCCGCGACCCCAGGCCATGCCGCAGCAGGCGGCACCCCAGCAGGCTGCCAACACCGTGATGTTCGCCGGCGCCGGCGTGCCGGGCCAGCAGCCCGCTCAGCCGCAGCAGGCCTCCCGCGCCCGCCTGATCGACACGGCCGCCAACCGCGCCATCGACCTGGCAAGCGCCCGCGTCACGCTCGGCCGCGAGTCGCGCAACGACATCACCATCCCCGACATCAACGTGTCGCGCACCCACGCCGAGATCTCCCTGAGCCCGCAGGGCGCATGGGTCATCACCGACCTGGGCTCCACCAACGGCACGTACGTCAACGGTCGCGCCGTCGCCAGCCAGCCGCTGAACGAGGGCGACCACATCGCCATGGGGTCCACGAACTTCGTCTTCACGTTGGCCTAAGCGAAAGCGAGAGGATTCCCCGTGATCGATTACGCGCTGCTTCTCATCCGCCTGCTGTTCGTCGCGCTGCTGTACCTGTTCCTGTTCGCCATCATGAAAACCGGCATCGGAGCGGTGCGCGGCCAGCGCAAACGCGAGCGCACGTGGAGCCTTTCGGTCGAAAAGGGCCCGAAGGAGCTGCGCGGCGTATCCATCGTAGTGCGCGGCCCGGTCATCGTGGGCCGCAACCCCGGGGCCGACATCGTCATCGGCGCGGGCTACGTGTCCGGCAGGCATGCCCGTTTCAGCCTCATGGGGCAGAACCTGTTCGTGGAGGACCTGGGGTCCACTAACGGCACGGCCGTAAACGGCCAGTTCATCAACGAGCCCACCGCCTTGCGTAACGGGGACACCGTCAACGTGGGCGACGTGGCCATTCGCGTGAGGTTTGCATAATGTCCCGTGATAAACGTTCCTACCGCTCCACCCAACGCACGCGCAGAGGCGCCGTCACCACGTTCGGAAGCCGAACCGACGTCGGCTGCGTGCGCGATCACAACGAAGACAGCCTGGTGGTGGCACCGCCGCTATTCGCCGTCGCCGACGGCATGGGCGGCCACGCCGCAGGCGAGGTGGCCTCCGAGATAGCGGTGAACGTGCTGGCCGAGCTGGCCCCGAAAGACCTCGACGGCACCGCCCTTGAGCATGCCGTCGAAGAAGCGAACCACGAGATCATCCGCGCGGCGCGCGACGGGCGCGGCCGCGAGGGGATGGGCACCACCCTGACCGCTTGCATGCTGGAAAACGAGCGCCTTATCATCGCGCAGGTCGGCGACTCGCGCGCCTACCTGTTACACCACGGCAAGCTGCAGCAGCTCACGCGCGACCACAGCCTTATGGCCGACATGATCGAGGCCGGCCAGCTCACTCCCGAGGAAGCGCGCCATCATCCGCAGCGCTCCGTCATCACGCGCGCGCTCGGGTCCGACCCCAACACGCGCCCCGATATGTACGAGATCAACGTCGAAACGGGCGATCGCCTGCTCGTGTGCTCCGATGGCCTGTCGTCCATGATCGAGGATGAGCAGATCGAAGCCGTCATGCGACGCGTGCCCGACCCGCAACGCTGCGCATCGCAGCTGGTCAACGAGGCAATCGCCGCCGGCGGCCACGACAACGTCACCGTCATCGTCTCCAACGTCACCGGATTCGCCGAGAAGCGCCGCCGCAAGCTGGCGCGCAAGACGAAGTTTTCCGTGGCGCTGGTGCTCGTACTGTTCCTGGCCATCCTGGGCGGCGGCGCGTGGGGCGTGCACACATGGCTTCACACCACCGCATACCTGGGCGAGGACAACGGCAAGGTGGCCGTCTACGAGGGCATCCCCGCCGATTTCCTGGGCATGCACTTATATAAGCAACAAGAAGTCACCGACGTGAGCGTCGACAGCCTGCAGCCGGGCACAGCCACGCGCCTGCAGGAGGGCATCCGCGTGGACAACATGGACGCCGCGCATGACCTGGTGCAGCAATATCGCGACGAAGCGGCTCAGCGCAGCAAGCCGGAAGGCTCCGAGCAGGCCGCATCCACGCAGGCAAACGCTACCGCGACCACCAACGACGCCGCCGCGAACGCGCCGGCGGTCGCCTCGCAAACCGCCACGGGAACGCAGAGGTAGCACATCATGTCCCGTCGCAACATAGAACTCGTCCTTCTGCTGGTGGCGGCGCCGGTCGTGGCGCTGCTGTTCGTCATGATCGCCATCAACGAGGGCCAGCAGGTCAACGTCGATTCGCTCAGCGTGCCCATCGGCATCTTCGCCGCCTTCGTGGTGGCCCACCTTGCCGTGCGCAAGCTCGCACCCGGCGCCGACCCCGCCCTGCTGCCCCTGGCGTTCGGCCTATCGGGCATCGGCATCGCCTTCATCACGCGCATCGCGCCGTTCACGGACGCGCCCAACATGGCGCAAGGCCAGGTGGTCTGGCTGTTCGTGGGCGTTGCCTGCATGATTGTGGTGCTGGCGCTGTTCCGCAACCTCGATAAGATCGCCAACTACAAATACACCCTCATGCTCGTGGGCATCCTCTTGCTGCTCTCGCCGATGGTCCCCGGCCTTGGCCAGGAGATTTACGGCAGCCGCATCTGGCTGCACATCGGCGGCTTCTCCTTCCAGCCCGGCGAGATCGCCAAGATCGTCATCGTGCTGTTCATGGCAAGCTATCTGGCCGAGAACCGCGAGCTGCTGTCCGTGTTCACCGTGCGCATGGGCCCGTTCCACCTGCCAGACATCCGATCGCTGTTGCCGCTCCTGCTCATGTGGGGCGTGGCCATGGTCATCGTGGTGTTCGAGAAGGACCTGGGCAGCGCCATGGTGTTCTTCTTCGTGTTCCTGCTCATGCTTTACGTTGCAACGGGTAAGAAGTTCTACCTGGTGGTGGGCCTGGGCCTGATCACCGTGGGCGCCCTTGCCGCTTACGCGGCGTTCGGCCACGTGCAGGTGCGCGTCAACACTTGGCTCGACCCGTTCTCCGACGCGCAGAACACCGGCTACCAGCTGTGCCAGGCGCTCTACTCCATCGCCGACGGCGACTTGTTCGGCGTGGGCCTGGGCAACGGCCTTGCGGGCGGCACCGACGCGTTCAACGCCATCCCCGTCGTGGAAAGCGACTTCATCTTCGCCGACATCGCCGAGGAGATCGGCCTGCTGGGCGCGGCCGGCGTGCTGCTGCTGTTCCTGTGCTTCGCCATCCGCGGCTTCCTGACCGCGGCGCGCGCGAAGTCCGACGTGTCCAGCTTCGTGGCCGTGGGCCTGACGGGCATGATCGTGCTGCAGGCGTTCATCATCGTGGGCGGCGTCACGCGCCTCATCCCGCTGACCGGCCTCACCCTTCCCTTCATCAGCCAGGGCGGCTCCTCGCTTTTGGGCAGCTTCATCATTGTGGGCTTCCTGCTGCGCGCGGGCGACGAGGCCACAGGCGTGGGCACGGAGATGCTCAACGGCACCACCTCCAGCCTGCACTCCAACAGCGTGCTCGGCCGCATCAGCCTGGGCAAGCGCCTGACCAACGGCATGTTGCTGTGCAGCGCGCTGTTCGCCCTGCTGGTGGCGAACCTCACCATGATCATGGTGGTGCAGGCCGATTCGTACCAGACCATGCCGGGCAACAACCACACGCTCGCCAAGGAAGCGAAGAGCGAGCGCGGCACCATCTCCACCTACGACGGCATCGTGCTGGCGCGCAGCGCCATGGACGACGACGGCAGCTACGAGCGCATCTACCCCGCCGGCGACCTGGCCACCCACGTGGTCGGCTACGTGTCGCAGCAGTACGGCACCTCGGGCATCGAGGCCTCGTACAACGAGACCCTGAAGGGCCAGGAAAGCTTCGCCAGCTGGACCGACGTGCTCAACGATATGGCGGGCGTGGGCACCGCCGGCAACGACGTCACGCTCACCATCAACTCGAAGATCCAGCAGGCCGCCCAGGACGCGCTCGCCGGCAACAAGGGCGCCGCGATCGTCATGGACCCGAAGACCGGCGCCATCCTGGCGCTCGCAAGCGCGCCCACCTACGACGCCGCGGACTTCGAGCAGGTGATCGCCCAGGCGAACTCCGGCACGGCCGAGACCTCGCTGATCAACCGCGCCACGGGCACGCTGTACGCGCCCGGCTCCACATTCAAGATGGTCACCTTGGCCACGGCGATCGAAGACGACGTGGCGCGCGAGTCCACCACGTTCTCGTCCCCGGGAACCATCACCATCGGCAACGCCACCGTGTCGAACTTCAACAAGACCAGCTACGGCACGCAAACGCTCGAGCAGGCCACATGGTGGTCGGCGAACACCGTCTACGGCCAGCTGGGCGTGCAGATGGGCGCCGATAAACTGGTGGAGGGCGCCGAGCGCTTCGGGTTCAACCAGGACCTGGACTTCCCCATCGTCATGTACACGTCGCTTATGGCCGACCCGAGCGAGATGACCGAATGGGAGACCGCCTGGGCCGCCGCCGGCGAGCCGGTGAACCCCATGAACCACGAAAGCCCCGCCGGCCCGCAGGCCACCGTGCTGCAGATGGCCATGGTGGGAAGCGCCATCGCCAACGATGGCGTGGAAATGAAGCCCTACCTGGTGGACGGCGTGTACAACGCCAACGGCCAGCGCAGCTTCACGGCGCAACCCGAGAAACTGCGCACCTCCATCAGCTCCGACACCGCAAAGCGCGTCCGCGATATCCTCAAGGGCGTTGTCAAGCAAGGCACCGGCACCGCCGCGCAGATCAACGGCGTGGAAGTGGCCGGCAAGACGGGCACGGCCGAGAAGGCCAACAGCAACGACAGCTGGTTCGTGGGCATGGCGCCCGCAGACAACGCCGGCGTAGTGGTTGCCGTGGTCATCGAGGACGGCGACGAAGGCGTGGGCACCCAGAAGGCTCATGACATCTTGCAAACAGCTTTGGAAGTTCAGGGGCTTATATAGAAAAAGTATGCTGAGCGGGGTACTATGGGTTTTACTCAAAATTCCGCCCAGCATGTGACCTAAAGGAGTTCAAACGTGACCGGAAACATGATCGGCAGGGTGTTCAACAACCGCTACCAAATCACCGAGCGCATCGGCATCGGCGGCATGGCCGAGGTGTACCGCGCACAAGACAACGTCTTGGGTCGTTTGGTGGCAGTGAAGGTCATGCTGCCCCAATATGCCGCAGATGAAAGCTTCACGCAGCGCTTCAAGCAAGAAGCCGCTAGCGCCGCCAACCTGCAAAGCCCCTACATCGTCAACGTGTACGACTGGGGCCAAGACGAGGGCACGTACTACATCGTCATGGAATATGTGCGCGGCTCCGACCTGAAGACCGCCATCAACCAGCGCGGCGCCATCAACCAGCGCAAGGTCGCCGAGATTGGCAGCCAGGTGTGTCAGGCGCTCTCCGTCGCCCACGGTCTCGACATCATTCATCGCGACATCAAGCCGCAGAACATCATGGTGCAGCCCGACGGCAACGTGAAGGTCATGGACTTCGGCATCGCACGCGCGAAGAACTCCACCAAGGAGCAGACTTCCAGCGTACTGGGCACTGCGCACTATATCTCCCCCGAGCAGGCGCAGGGCAAGGAGCTCACCGCCGCCAGCGACATCTACTCGCTCGGCATCGTGCTGTACGAATCCGCCACGGGCAAGCTGCCCTTCGACGGCCCCGATGCGGTCAGCGTCGCCATGAAGCAGGTTCAGGACGAGCCTGTGCCGCCGCGCGAGCTCAACCCTGAGATCGACCCCTCCCTTGAGGCCATCATCCTCAAGGCCATGTCGAAGAACCCCATGGAGCGCTTCGCAACCGCCAAGGACATGCGCTCTGCCCTGAACGATTACCTGGCCGGCCGACCCGTCGCCCTGGGCGCGGGCTTCACCGGCGCGCAGACGCAGATCATGGGCGGCGTGCCCAACATCGGCCCCATGCCCGACGGCACCGCGGTCATGCCCGCGGTCGGCGGCGGCAACCAGCACGGCGGCAGCTCGCAAAACCATTCGTACATGTCGGACAACACCGCTCCGAAGAAAAAGGGCAAGAAGGTTGCCGCGATAATGGCTGCCGTCGCAGCCGTGGTCGCGCTTATCGCCATCGCCGCGTTCGCCTTGGGTGGAAACAGCGGTTCCGGCGAGCAGATCGAAGTCCCCGACGTCACCGGGCAGACGCTCGACCAAGCGAAGTCGGCCATCCAGTCCGCCGGCTTCAAGGTTGGCAACGTCACGCAGTCCTACTCCGACAGCGTCGATTCGGGCAAGGTCATCAGCCAGGACCCCGCCGCCAAGACCAAGAAGGCGAAGGGCTCCACCATCAACCTGACCGTCTCGCAAGGCTCGCAGGAGATAGAGGTTCCCGACCTGGTCGGCAAAACCGCAGATGAGGCTAAGAAACTGCTGCAAGCCAACGGCTTGAAGTACAAGGCTGGCACCGCGGAATATTCCGACAGCGTCGAGAAGGACCGCATCGCGCGCCAGGATGTCGCCGCAGGTTCCAAGGTCGCCAAGGACACCGTTGTCACCTATTACCTGTCGCTCGGCTCCGAGGGCACCAGCGTGCCCGACGTCGTCGGCCAGACCCGCAGCAGCGCCACCGCAACCCTGAACAACGCCGGCTTCTACGTCACCGTCGATCAGCAGTACTCCGACACCGTCGAAGAGGGCCTCGTCATCAGCCAGACCCCGTCCAGCGGCAGCAAGCTCAAGGCCGAGGGCACCGTGAACATCGTGGTGTCGAAGGGTAAGGAGAGCAAGGCCGTGAGCGTGCCCAGCGTCGTCGGCCAGTCCGAGGGCAGCGCCATGACCACGCTCAACAACGCGGGCTTCAAGGTGACCACCGAGTACCAGGCCAGCAGCTCCGTCTCCTCGGGCAACGTCATCAGCCAGACGCCCACCAGCGGCACCGAGCTCGACCCCGGCAAAACCGTGCACCTGGTCATCAGCACGGGTTCCGGCAGCTCCACCAACGGCGGCTCCGGCAACAACAGCACGAACGGCGGCGGCTCCGGCAACAACAGCACGAACGGCGGCGGCTCCGGCAACAACAGCACGAACGGCGGCGGCTCCAGCTCCAACACCAACGGAGGCAGCAGCTCCAGCAACTAAAACCAACGGCAAGCATCTCCCGTTTGCCTCATAAAGAAAGGACCCCCACTCGGGGTCCTTTCTTTATGCTCGGAATCGATCACAGTCGGCTTTCGGATTAATAGGGCGGAGAGAGTCCGACCCAGAGCCGCCGGTGCAAGATGAACAGGGGACGGAGGTGTGTTCATACGGCGGCTATCCTCGACCATAGGCACAGTCGGCAACACCTTGCACATACCGGCAGTAGCTTACGGAAAGCAGCTACAACGGAGACGCGCGCATCCGACCCATGCGTGAACAGGGGACGGAGGTGCGTTCGCGGCAACATGCCACGTCACCGAAGGGCTAAACGTGAACGCACCTCCGTCCCCTGTTCGGTCGCCTTGCCGTGTTCGCTAGCGGCGCCCAGCAACGCTAATCGCAAAAAATTTGATATTGGCCGAAATTGGGTGTTGACTCATTGCCGATATACGCGCATAATATTCGTTGCTGTTTCGATGTGCGCCGTTACCTCAGCTGGATAGAGGGACTGACTACGAATCAGTACGTCGG
>ERZ1034969.73-NODE-73-length-66653-cov-134.587855_pt1 | contig 66653 bp, 50 predicted proteins | sample MGYA00520624_ERZ1034969 | MGnify/ENA primary metagenome ERZ1034969 (study PRJEB33766, sample SAMN09781776) | gut metagenome | biome: gut microbiome | host: Homo sapiens | place: Madagascar | study: EMG produced TPA metagenomics assembly of the PRJNA485056 data set...
GTCAACAAATAAGCGCTGGGGCTTATAACCGCCAATAAGAAAGGGCGTCGACCGCGATGGTCGGCGCCCTTTTTGGTGCAAGGGGGACGGGTCCGTTTGCACCACGGTGGAGGAGGTTATCCCCCCCGGCTGTTTTTCAGGCAAAGTTAAGTTGTTTAAACATATACACGAATCATTGAAATACAACCGCTTTGATACAAAACTGTCACAGGTAAATATCAACTGGTATTAAATTAAAAGACCTCTTTACCTGCGGTTTACATGACTGGTATCTATATTGTATTTTATGCATTGTGGCATAGACGAACCGTCTTAGAAGTTGCTCCCCAATGGGTTCTTGCAATGCGCTAGGTAGGTTCTCGTTGATGTTGGGGTTTGTGTTCGATCCGACGATTCGCCGTATTCCACAACGTGTTGTAGGAATTAGGGGACAACTATGGACACACACCGCTCACGGTCGCTGGGTATGGCGGCCCTGATCTTCATTTTAATTAGCCTCACCGTCGCAGTTTTCCACGGCGCAGCCTCCGTGCGCGCCGATGACGTGACGACGCCGACGCCGATTGAGATCAACGGTGATACGGCAACGGTTGAGGTCAAGCTGTATACCGATGAGAACCATACTCAAGTGCTCAATGGCGCCGTAACGTCTACTTCGAAGCTCTATGGAGCTTTTTCGGCACAATTCAAAAGCGGCGAGGCGCCTTCGCCCGAGAACTATATCGCTGTCTATGAGCTTCCCGGCACCATCGTCGTTGACGATAACGCCGGTGGCAACCTCATGGAGGGCCCGGAGGCGACCGCTGACAAGGCTGGCACGTGGAAAATCGAGGACAATAAGATCATCTTTACGTTTGATAAGAGCTGGCTTGACAAAAACCCTGCGGAAATTTTTGTCGGAGCCAATTTTTCATTTGAGTTAGCAAATAAGAACGCTGGCTCGGACAGCAGTACACCTATCAAGTTCCCCGGTGCGGGATCAATCAATATTCCAACTACGGATGGCGCCGTCAAAGGGGAGAAATCGGGAGCCTTCTCCCAGGGAGCCGACGGCGTGGCCAAGGTCACCTGGTCTGTTAAGCTCACCGTCGAGTCGTACGCTACGAACGTCAAGTTTACTGACAGCCTAGGCGACAACTTTGAGTTTGTGGACGGCAGCTTCACGCTCGATGGCAAGAAGCTCGGCCCGCAGCCAACGATCAACGGTCAGATTGCGACTCTCGACACCTTAGGCAACGTTTCCCAGGGGGAGCACACGATTGCCTATGAGACGAAACTGAAGAGAAGCGTTTCGGTTAACAATGGCGAGTTCATCGATGAGCAGGAAGCGTCTAAGAACACGGCAACGTGGGAGTGGGGCGGCTTGAGCAATCGCCAGAGCGGCTCCGTGACTGCTGCTCCCAGCAAGTTTCGTTACGACATGATCAACAAGTCCAACGGCTCGGGTACACCGTCCGACATCACGTGGACGGTCACGCTCAACCAAGGCGAGATCAAGGCCGACATGAGCGGCTACAAGTTCACCGATACGCTTGACGATAAGCAGGCCTATATGGGGAGCTACACGGTTTACAAGGGCAGCTCGGGGTCGGAGGTTCTTCCGGGCGGCGTGCTTGACTCGTCGCAGAGCTCGTTTACCTACACATTCCCGACCGATCTTGTCGACAAGTACGCCACCTACCGCATCGTCTATCACACAAAGATGAACGATACGAGCTCGTACGATACCGTGCATAACGACGCGGCCATCGAGCGCGAAGGCTCCGTTTCCGGTACCGATGAAGGCAGTTTCACGCCGCAGCTGACGGGTGTTGTGCCGATCACCAAGAGGCTCGTGAGATCCGATGAGGCGGCGACGACGGGCAGGGCGACATGGGAGACGAAGGTCGCGCTGAAGGCGATCGTCAATGCGGTCCATCCAGGCGAGGTGACGGTGAAGGACACGTTTCAGTCGGCATGGTCGCAGAAACTCGGTGTCGACGAAAGCTCCATTACCATTAAAATCGGCAATACCGAGCTGGTTCCGGGCACCGACTGGAGACCAACGACCAGCTATCCGGGTAATGAAACAAAGAAAAACTACGACCTCAAAATCATCGTTACCGACAAAGTGAAAGCCGCTCTCGAGAACGAGGACTACGCCGTTATCACCTACAACACCACATCAGAAGCGCTGTCGGGCTGGTACTCAAACTTTGCGTCGGTCAGCGCGCCGGGCCTGAAATTACAGCGGTCGTTCACCGAACCCGTCAAGTACGTTGTCAACCAAGAAACGAAGCCTGCGGTCGAGAAGCCGAAAGCGGAGTCGAAGGTGTCTTGGGTTGAGAACTTCGATTGGCATACCGTTAACGGCTCGGATGAGAAGGGCGCCTGGATCGTCGACTGGACGGTGTATGCAAGCCGCCAAAAGGGTAATAAGGGCGCAAATGGCGAGTTCGAATGCTTTGGAGCTGGAAAGCTGGGCGGGAAACCGCTGAATATCGTTGATAGCCTTCCGGATGGTATGAGCTATGTTGCGAATTCCGCAAAGTTCACGCTCGTGCAGAATCCCTACGAAGAGCATACGGGGCTTGGTCGCGGAAGTGAGGCCAAGACGGTCGTTGATAATCAACAGCTTGCCACCGACAACGTCAGCAGCGCCGGCAATACGGTCACTTTCTCCATCCCCACAACTGGGCTTGGCGACTATGCCGGCTATGCGAAGCTCACATACAAAACAGCGGTCAAGCGCAGCGAGCTCGATGTCTCTAAGAATGAGGTGAAGTTCACCAACTCGGCAAGCGCCGAGTCGGGAGACAAGAAATTCGATACCGGTAGCGGCACCGTCACCATCAAGAACAACGTCATCAAAAAGACTGGTGAGCAAGTCAGTAATAGCAACCGTATTAAGTACACCATTCTTGTTAACGAGTCTGGCGTTGCCCTTAAGAATGGCACTGACTTCCTCGAGCTCGTGGACACCATGGATGCCGAGTGCACGCTGGTGCCGTCGACGCTTAAGGTCTATGAGTGCGTGAACGGTGCCTGGTCACCGCTGACTGATAAGGACTATTCGTCGAAGATGGAACAAGTCAAGGATGAATCTGGCTCGCGTACGAAGTTGACTCTTGAGGTGCCCGACGAGAAATACCTCAAGGTCGAGTACGAAGTTATCCCGACCGGAAACCCCGGTGAAGAGGTGTCTCTTTCCAATACCGCCGAGCTTACGGGTGTGACGGAAGGCTCGGCGATCGACGAGCAAAAATGGACCATCCAGAGCGCTTCTGCCAGTGCGGGCGGCAACGGCTACGATATCACGATGACCAAATACGATGCGCAGCAGGTCGGTGCTACGCTCAAAGGGGCGGAGTTCACGCTCTACAGCGTGAATATGGACCAGGTTGCGGATGACGGAAATGTAGAGAACGCCAGAACGCCGTTTTACGAGGCCGCGACCGACGACAACGGCAAAATCTCGTTCGGCACAAGCGACAAGAAGATGAGTAATTGCGTGCTCTACCAGCTCGTGGAGACCAAGGCGCCTGTTGGCTATGCCAAGGCCGATCCCACGTGGATCATGCTCAAGGGCAGCGCGATCGAAGAGGATTATCAGGCTGCGCTAACTAAGGCAAAGGACATCGTCGACGGTGCGGAGATCATCGACGATACAAAGAAGGACGAGATCTGGATCTACGACAATCGCCTAACGGGCTCTGCGGTTATTAAAGCAAAGAAAGTGCTTGAAGGTGGCACCTTCAAGGCGGGACAGTTCTCGTTCGAGCTCAAGGATGCCGAGGGCAGGGTGCTCCAGACGGTGACCAACGACGCCGGGGGCAATGTCTCTTTCAACGTCGACTACAACAAGGCTGATACCTACACATACACCATCTCCGAGGTCGTCCCCGATGGCGCCGAGAACAATGTCAAGGACCATATCGCCTACGACACAACCGTGCACGATGTTACGGTTAACGTGACTATCGACAATGAGCATGAGCAGCTCGACACCGTCGTCACGTATGACGGTGCCTCCCGGGAGTCGCCGACCTTTACCAACAAGTATTCGACCATGCTTCCTGAGGCGGGCGGTGCCGGCTTGACTATGACGTATTTGGCTGGTGCATCGCTGCTGTGTTTTGCTGCGACATGGATGCATACTCGTCGCCATCGCGATCAAGATCGAGGTGGTCGCCGTGAATAAGGTGTCTCGTCATTTGTTGACCGTTGTGGCAATAGCCATGGTTGCCGTCTTCTCTTTCGCGATTGCCCCTGGGACGGCCTGCGCGGCGGGCACCGGTGCCATTACGGTGGGCGGTACAGTTGCGACGCGGTATGACGCGTACCAGCTCTTTTCGGCGACCGTTGCCGACGATGACGATGCTGACCAAAAAATTGCAACTGACGTAACGTGGGCGAATGACACGGTTCGTCAAACTGCTCTTTCGGTGCTACATGATGCGGGGCTTGATAGCTCGGCATCGACGGCGCAAGAGGCTGCCGAGTGGCTGAATGCGGGCGGACATATGTCGACTGCGCTGACGGCAAAGCTTGCCCGTGCGATTTGCAATGTCGGTGTACCTTCTGTGGCCCTTAACGCGGGCACGACGGCCGAGCTGCCCAGCGGATACTGGCTCATCGTCGCCGACGACGACGCCATCGCCCAGGGCGAGGCCGGCACCGCGCCGATCGTGGCACTGGTCGGCGGCAGCGCCGTAACCGTCAAGCCCAAGGCGGCGACCCCCAAGGTGTTCAAGCATGTGCTGGAGGACAACACCGCCGACTGGCAGAAGGCCGTCGACGCCACCGTGGGCGACGATCTGTACTGGCGCCTCTCGGCCACGGTCCCGGCGGGCCTCACGGCCTACGACGCCTACACGGTGCAGTTCGTCGACACCATGAGCGCGGGGCTCGACCCCTCCAAGGTGGCCGCGAGCATGCGCGTGTACGTGGCGGCGGGCGCGGACGGCGGCTTTGACGCCGTCACATGTGAGGGCGGTAACGCCAACTCGACGCTGGCTAAAGGGTGGACGGACATTACTTCACAGTGCAGGGTCTCGGTCGAGGGCAATGCCTTCGCCGTGCGCACCGGCGACCTGATCGCCGCGCTCGGCGGGGCCGACGCCTTCACCGCGGGCGCCCGCGTGGTTGCTGTCTACAATGCGCCGTTGGGGGCCAACTGCAATCGAGGCGCCACCAAGGGCAACCCCAACGAGGTCTACCTGCGCTACCCGCGCTCTCCCCTCGCCGACCAGTCCGGCGACGCCGGCTTCACCCGCACGCCGAGCGACGATGCGTGCGCCTACACCTGGGGTCTCAGTCTGATCAAGCGCTCAAGCTCGGACGATAAACCGATCGCGGGCGCCAAGCTGCGCATCATCGATGACCGCGGGCGCATCCTAACGACTGACGGCTCGTGGTCGACGGATGCCGACGCGTGCGTCACCACGGGCTCGGACGGCCATGTGGAATTGACCGGTGTGGACGCGGGCGTCTATACCGTCGAAGAGGTCGCGGCACCCAAGGGCTACACCGCCTTTGGGGGCAAGCGTACGGTGACGGTTACGGCCGAGGGTCTGGACGTTAAACAGGTGGCGGCCGCGAAGCCCAAGGTGACTGTATCGGTCGAAAGCCCTCTGCGGGTTGATGCAGCCGATGCCGGGACGGGTTCGATTGAACTGTCGGTGCTCAACACCCCAAGCAAAGAAGTAAGTCGAGGCTTTATGCCCTCGACGGGAGATAGAACGTTGGTACTGGTGGCGGTTTTGGCTGCCATCGGAGTGGCGGCTATTGTTGTCGCGTTCGTCATCAAGCGAGGAGGAGGTCGCCGTGAAAAATAATTGCCCCCCTTGCTCAGTGGCGTACTGCCTCCGTAGCGAGTGAAGCGCAGGCCTACCGACCTGATGATCATTGGTTTTGAAAAAGTTACTAGAGAACCCTCCAAGAAAAGCGGGGCACCCGGTCGAATGTGACCGGGTGCCCCGCTTCGTTTGTCGGTGCAAAGAAACCTGACCCTTTTACACCACCATAAAGGTGCCTGTCCCCTTTGTGGCGGTTGGTGGCTAAGCGGTGGGGAGTCCTGGCGTGTTAGCCGGCTGCTGCGGCTTGAGGCGGGCGTTGCGCCAGATGATTTGGATGATGTAGCCGAGCGTGAAGACAAAGGCCACGCCGCTGATGAAGCCGCCTACGAGGGGGATTGCCGTAAGCGCGCCCGCGATCACGCCGCCGGCGGCTGCCATGGCGTAGCGGTTCTGGTTGTGTCCGACCATGCGGGCAATGGCGCAGCCCGCGAAGGCACTCGACACCAGCGCGATGCCAATAACACCGCACATGAGGGCTCCGGCAAGCGACAGACCAGCAATAGAGATAATTAGCAGTAGGACGGCGGGGACGATAGCAATCGTGCCCAGAAGACCGCTCACCCACAGGGGCATGGGGCGCTGGTGGAGCATGCCGGCGGCGCTGGCGGTTGCGCGCGGAAAGACGAGTTCGAGCAGTAAGGCGACAAAGCAAGTCGAGAGTGCCGCGGCGACGATACCGCCGATGACATCGTTAACGGTGGAAGTATCCTCGCTCTCGGTGCGGTCGATCTTGAGCGCGCCGACCTCGGCTCCCGCGGCGCGCTCGGGGTCCTCGGAGACGTGCGCGTTCACGGTGCCGGTGATGTGGGCGTTCTTGCCCAGGATGAGCTTATCGGCCCAAACCTCGACATCGCCCTCGACGGTGCCATCGATAGTCACCGTATCGCCCGCAAGCGCTGCCGACTTGGTAGAGCCGCGCAGGGCAACCGTCTCGCCTATCGCATAGAAACAGTTGGCGGTGCTGTCGGAATTGAGCACGACATGCTGGCCGGCAACGGTCACGCTGCCATCAACCGTAGTCTTGGCAATGTCGATGGTGCGCGCCGCCAAGCGGACGGCGCCGCCCACCGTGCAGTCGCGGATGGAGAGGCTCTCGCCTACTGCAATTATGTCGCGGCCGATGGACGCATCGTCCAAGTTGAGGGCCTGACCTGCCCAGTACAGGTCACCTTCGACGCCGGACGAATTGGCGTCATTGTCGGTCGCAAGTACGTTGCCTGCGGTGTCTGTGCCGGCGAACGACGCCGTGGGAAGTGCGGTGACCGCTAGGGCGACGAGCGCGAATAGGATCGTGATGCGGACCCACGCTTTACGGCGCTGGGTCGACGGGAATTGATTACAGGGCATAGTGAATCCTTCGTCAGATGCTCGACATACACCTAACAGGGTACCCAACGCGTGGGCGCTCTAAAAGAACCTCTCGGTTGCATTTCGAAGGGTCGTGCCGTGCTGTTTACTTTTTACGGTGCAAGAAGCGCGCGATATCTTCTTCGGTGGGGCTTTTGATGTCAAAGCGCAGCGAGAGCCAGCGCAGACCCATGGTCACGACAACGCATACGACCAGCGCGGCGACATTGCTCATAATGCCGCTCATAACGAGACACACATAGCTTGTCGATCCGGCGATGGCGGCGATGGCATAAAAGTTAGTACGTTGGAAAATGCCCGGAACCACGCCCATAAAGCCATCGCGCAACATGCCGCCGCCCACCGCGGTGAAAAAGCCCATCATGATGCACACCGCCGGTGCAAAGCCGTAGACCAGCGCCTTGTCTGCTCCAGTGGCGGCGTAGATGCCGACCGAGATGATGTCGAGCAGGGGAATGAGTTTTTCGGGCTTGTCGACGATTGCCGGGAAAATATAGATGATGGCTGCCGTGGCAATGGAAAGCGGCAGCGCCATTGGCTGGTTGAGGATGTAGACGTTGCCCACCTGCAGCGTCATGTCGCGTAAAAGACCGCCGCCCAAGCCACAGACCACGGCGAGCGCAACTGCACCCACCAGGTCGAGTTTGTGCTCGCGCGCGACCAACACGCCCGAGATTGAAGCCGCGACGACGGCGAACATTTCGAGCCAAAACGGGATGGCGACCATGGCATCCGTGGCGTGTGAGGTAACGGTCATAGCGGCGACGACGGGCAAGATGGGGTCCTTTGGATTACGGATTTGGACAATGCCCGTACATAGTACATGTTCGGCGCCGATTGCGACCCTATTGCTCGGCAAACGGTCAGGACTGGATGCGGGCGTAGGTTCCATGTTTGGGGATCTGGGTCGATGCTGAACGCGATGGGGGCGTGGTTGAATAGGAGGGATGTCTAAATTTTGAGCAGCGCTCAAAATTTATCCGGTCGGCTTACGCCGACCGCGCTGCGCTAAAAACGCGCCACTGGCGCGTTTTCTTTACGCTCCGCGCCCTGGCGGGTTCGAATCCCTCCTCCTCCGCCGTATTTGCTTGTAAGGGACTCTAAACAAAAAAGCCCCCGTTTTCGGGAGCTTTCTCAACCAAAATGGCGGAGGAGGAGGGATTCGAACCCTCGTGACCTTATACAGGCCAAACGGTTTTCGAGACCGCCGCATTCAACCACTCTGCCACCCCTCCGCGTGGGGTAAAAACAAAGCAGGCTCGAAGGCCTGCTTTGGAATTAACTGGCGGAGAGTCAGGGATTTGAACCCTGGAGACGCTTTTGACGCCTACACGATTTCCAATCGTGCTCCTTCGGCCACTCGGACAACTCTCCGTTAAATGCGAAAGTCAGTATACACGAGGAATCGCAAAGTGCAAACAGAAAAGTTGGCATTTTTTAAAACGCTTGGCCGTGCTTGGCGCTGCAGTGGGGCTTGAGGTGCCAAAAAACGGCTTCCGACCAGCGTGGTTGATCAACTCAATTGTTCAAAAAAGGGTATTCATAAGCGACTTGGCAATGAATTTAAAAATCTTTGGGTGGTGCTGTGGGCCACTGGTATGCATTTTGCGACCACAGCCTTGTGCCCGTTAACCTGCGGCTTGGCTCAGCTTGTCCCCACGGCACCGTATCTTGTCCACAGATCCGTCAAGCTTTTGGTCAGCATTTGGTTGGAATGCGCATGAAGCGTCGTGCGAGTATGGGCATATGTGGAGGTCATGAGGTTGTAGCTGCATATTCTTGCGGCCTGGGAGGTTGAAAGATATTATTACCAAGTCTTTTCCTGCTTCAGGCGCACCTTCACGACCTGAAGCCACATTTGCCCAGAGGAGGTGACAATATGAAGGCTTATGAACTGCTGTTCTTTGTTGACCCGTCGCTCGACCCCGAGACTCGTCTCGCTGTTATGAAGCGTATCGATACCACGATCGCTGAGGGCGCTGGCAAGGTCGACTCCGTTGACGAGTGGGGCAAGCGCAAGCTCGCCTACGAGATCAACGACCTCACCGATGGTGACTATACCCTCATCAACTTCCACGCAGATCCTACCCAGATCGCCGAGCTTGATCGCGTCCTGCGCATCACCGACGCTGTGGTCCGCCACATGATCGTCCGTCGCGACGACCAGGAGTAAGACTGTCGTTTTGGACTGGGCTTGTGCCCCAAGAGGAAGTAGTGAGTTATGAGCATCAATCGAGTGAACATCACCGGTAACCTCACCCGCGATCCCGAGCTGCGCGCCACCGCCGGCGGAACCCAGGTTCTGTCCTTTGGCGTCGCCGTGAACGATCGTCGCCGCAACGCGCAGACTGGCGAGTGGGAGGACTATCCCAACTTTGTCGACTGCACTATGTTCGGCACCCGCGCCGAGGCCGTGAGCCGTTTCCTGGCAAAGGGAAACAAGGTCGCGATCGAGGGCAAGCTGCGCTACAGCTCTTGGGAGCGCGACGGCCAGCGCCGGAGCAAGCTCGAGGTCATCGTCGATGAGATCGAGTTTATGAGCTCCCGTGGTGGCCAGGGCGGCTACGATCAGGGCAATTACGCCCCCGCAGCCCCCGCGCCCGCAGCACGTCCCGCCGCACCGGTGGCCACGCCGCCCGCGGTCGACGTCTACGATGAGGACATCCCGTTCTAAGGGTTGTTCACCTATTTTTGAGTGAGAGGCGGCTTCGGTTCGCCGAAGTTGCCAAATGAAAGGTATTTTGACATGGCTAATGATTTTTCTGCACGTCAGCCGCGTCGTAAGTACTGCCAGTTCTGCAAGGAGAACACTGAGTTCATCGACTATAAGGACACTCAGCTTCTCCGTAAGTACATGACCGACCGTGGCAAGATCAAGCCCCGTCGCGTCACTGGCGCTTGCACGCAGCATCAGCATGACATCGCCAACGCCATCAAGCGCGCCCGCGAGATGGCTCTCCTGCCGTACACCGTCCCCGTGGTTTCCTCTCGTGGCAACCGCGACCGCGGCTAAGAAGGGAGACGCATCATGAAGGTTATTCTTCTCGATGAGATCAAGGGCAAGGGCGGCGAGGGTGACGTCGTAGAGGTCGCTCAGGGTTACGCTGAGAACTTCCTGTTCCCCAAGAAGCTCGCTGTTGCCGCCACCAAGGGCAACCTCAAGCAGCTTGACGAGCGTCGCAACAACATCGCCAAGCGCGAGGCCGTCCGTCTGGCTACCGCCAATGAGACCAAGGCTGCCTTCGAGGGCAAGACGGTCACCGTTGACGTCAAGGTCGGCGACGAGGGCATCCTCTTTGGCTCCGTTACCGCCGCTATGATCGCTGACGCCATCAAGGCTCAGCTCGGTATGGACATCGACCGCAAGCGCGTCGAGCTCGGCAAGCCCATCAAGGTTGCCGGTGCCCACACCGTTGCCATCTCGCTGTACCGCGAGATCAAGGCCGAGGTTGTCGTTCTCGTCGGCGTTACCGCCGAGGAGCTTGCTGCCGAGGCTGAGGTCGAGGAGGCCGCTGAGGCCGCCGAGGCCGAGACCGCCGAGGTCGAGACTGAGGCTGCTGCCGAGTAGCATTTGCTGCAACGCAACAATCTTGTTCTAAGAAGGGCGCTCTGGGAAACCAGGGCGCCCTTTTGTTTTATTTGCGCTGAGTGAGTGTCATGGTGAACGTTGCGTCGAAGTCCTATAGACAGGACCGTTCATCCGTTTGGTTCGGTGATGATTGGCGGCGCGCGGCGCGTTTTGGGACCGTGGCTGATACTATGGATGCTCGCAAGCGATATGAATGAGGATGCTCATGGCATACGACGATAGGGAGACCGGGCTGACGGTTGAGGACCGCGGCTCAAAGTTGGGTCTTCCCCAAAACCAAGATGCAGAGGCCAATGTACTGGCCGCTATGCTGCTATCGCCCGAGGTAGTCGAAGAGGCCCAGGTCGAGCTGCAGCCCGATGACTTCTACCGGCCCATTCATAAGACCATCTATACCGCGATGGTCGATATGTACAACAGCCGCATTCCCATCGACTCTATCTCGCTGATCGATTACCTACGCAGCATCAACAAGCTTGATGCCGTGGGCGGCGAGGCCTACATTTTGGAGTTGATGGGTCAGACCCTGTCGCTCGTCAACTGGCAGCACCATGCCGCCATCGTTCGCCGCGATTCGATGCTGCGTGAGCTGATCGGCGCCACCAACGAGATCAACGCGCTGGCCTATAACGCTCCCACCGATACCAAAGAGGTCGTGGAGCTAGCCGAGAGCAAGCTGCTCAAGGTCACGGCGCGCGAGGTCAAGTCGAGCTACAAGACGCTGACCGAGTTTATGGTCGAGGCCTATAACGAGGCCGAGGAAGTGTGCCAGGCCGGTGGCCAGGCTGCGGGCGTGCCCACGGGCTTCCCGTCGCTCGACCGCATGCTCATGGGTTTTCGCGAGGGCCAGCTCATCATCATCGGCGCCCGCCCTGCTGTGGGTAAGACGTCGTTCGCCCTGAACCTGGCGCTCAACGCTGCCGCTGCCGGTTATACCGTCGGCTTCTTCTCGCTGGAGATGTCGGGCAAGGAAATTGCCCAGCGCCTGATTTGCGCCTACGCCATGATCTCGATCAGCGACTTCCGCATGGGCCGCATTAGCCCCGAGCAGTGGGCCAATATCAACGAGGCCACGCAGACCTTGTCCAAGCTCGATATTCTGATTGACGATACGCCCGGCACCACCGTGACCGAGATTCGCGCCAAGAGCCGCCGCATGCTCCACAACAAGGAGAAGGCCATCATCATCCTGGACTACCTGCAGCTGGTGAGTCCTCCGCCGGGACGCCGCTCCGAGAGCCGTACCGTCGAGGTCTCTGAGATGTCGCGTGGTCTGAAGATCATGGCCAAGGAGCTCAAGATCCCGCTCATCGCGCTGTCGCAGCTCTCGCGTCAGGTCGAATCCCGTACCGGCAAGCGCCCGCAGCTTTCCGACCTTCGTGAATCGGGCTCCATCGAGCAGGACGCCGATATCGTTATGTTCTTGGACCGCTCCGCCGACGAGGCCGAAGCCTCGCGCGACGATCGACCCGACGAGGGCGTTACGCGTATCGTCGTGGCCAAGAACCGTTCGGGCCCGATCGGCGACGTCGACCTGATGTTCCTGCCGGCATCCACCAAGTTCTATGAGCTTGATGGGGCACATGCCGAGGAGTAGGACAGGCGCCCGTTGCACGGGTATACTGGGAATGTTTTGTGCTTCTGCGTGCCGGCGTGGCGCGTAGACAGTCCATGAATGTAAGGAGTAAACATGCCGTCAACCGTTTTGGTCGGTGCCCAGTGGGGCGATGAGGGCAAGGGTAAGATTTGCGACCTGGTCGCCGGCGACTTCGACGCCGTCGTGCGCTACTCGGGCGGCAACAACGCCGGCCACACCATCGTCGTCAACGGCAAGAAGTACGGCCTGCACCAGGTGCCCTCCGGCATCATGTATTCCGACCACGTGTCGGTGATCGGTAACGGCTGCGTCGTCAACCCCAAGGTTGTCCTTGAGGAGATCGACATGTTCGAGGCCGACGGCATCACCACCAAGAACCTCAAGATTAGCGGCAATGCGCATGTCATCATGCCGTACCACATCGATCTGGATGGCGCCTTTGAGCAGAAGCTCGGCAAGAAGAACATCGGTACCACCAAGCGCGGCATCGGTCCGTGCTATCAGGACAAGATGGCCCGCATTGGCCTGCGCATGCAGGACATGCTGGACGAGGCGCTGTTCCGCGACAAGCTGGAGACCGCTCTCGCCCGCGTGAACCCCGAGCTCGAGCTCATCTACAACCTGCCCACCTACACCGTGGACCAGATTTGCGACGAGTACCTGCCCATGGCCGAGCGCCTGCGTCCCTACATCACCGAGACGAGCCTGCTGCTCAACAACATGATCGATGAGGGCAAGGACCTGCTGTTTGAGGGTGCCCAGGCGACGCTGCTCGACATCGACCACGGCACCTATCCGTACGTGACGTCTTCCAACTGCACCGCCGGCGGCGCCATTACCGGCTCCGGCGTGGGCATGAAGAACGTCGACCGCGTGCTGGGCGTCATGAAGGCCTATATCACCCGCGTCGGTTCGGGCCCCATGCCCACCGAGCTTTCCTATGAGTCCGAGGCCGGTCACACGCTGACCGAGGAGGGCTATGAGTACGGCGTGACCACCGGTCGCCGTCGTCGCTGCGGCTGGTTCGACGGCCCCATCGCCAACTACGCCTCGCGCGTCAACGGCCTCACCGATATCGCCCTGACCAAGCTCGACGTGCTTTCGGCTTTCGACACCATCAAGGTGTGCGTGGCCTACGACGTCGATGGCGAGCGCTACACCAGCGTGCCCGAGCATCAGGTGCGCTTTGAGCATGCCAAGCCCATCTACGAGGAGCTTCCCGGCTGGAAGTGCGACATTACCGGTTGCCGCAGCTTTGACGAGTTGCCGCAGGAGGCTCAGGACTACGTGGCGTTTATCGAGGATCTGGCACACACCCGCGTGACGTTCATTGGCGTTGGCGCCGGTCGCGAGCAGATCATCAACCGATTCTGGAAGTAATCGGGACTATTTGGTTATTGCGATATACCCCTTTGCAGCCCGGACGGGCGGCCGAGGGGTATATTTGCTTGCAAAGGGCTCGCGCGGAGCGGGCCATTCATCCATAGAGGAGGCACCCTTGAAGGCGGACACTCAAACCATCGACATCCTGTTGTTGGGCAGCGGCGGCCGTGAGCATGCTTTGGCAGCTAAGCTCGCAGCATCACCGCGCGCCGGCAAGCTCTACATCGCGCCGGGTAACGGCGGCACCGCGAGCTGCGGCGAGAACGTTGTTCTCGACGACTGCGATCCTGCGGCCGTGGCGGCGTTTGCACAGAGCCACGGATGCGGACTCGTGGTAATTGGCCCCGAGGCTCCGCTCGTGGCGGGCGTGGCCGACGCCGTGCGTGCGGCGGGTATTCCTTGCTTTGGCCCGGGTGCCGAGGGCGCCCAGATGGAGGGTTCCAAGCTGTTCTCCAAGCAGCTCATGGAGCGCGCCGGTATCCCGACGGCAGCCTATGGTTCGTTTACCGACGAGGCTTCGGCTCTCGCCTACGTGCGCGAGCAGGGCGCTCCGCTGGTCGTCAAGGCCGACGGTCTTGCCGCGGGCAAGGGCGTTATCGTGGCGACCGAACTTGAGCAGGCCGAGGAGGCCGTGCGCGAGTGCTTTGGCGGCACCTTTGGCGATGCCGGCAACACCGTGGTTATCGAGGAGATGCTCGTTGGTCCCGAGTGCTCGCTGCTCGCCTTTACCGACGGCAAGACCGTGCGTCCCATGGCCACCTCGCAGGACCACAAGCGCGCGCTCGAGGGCGACAAGGGCCCCAACACCGGCGGCATGGGCGTCTATAGCCCGGTGCCCATCGTGACCGACGAGGAGCACGCCACCATGGTGGCGGTCATGGAGCAGACCGTGGCAGAGCTCGCTGCCGAGGGTATCGACTACCGCGGCTGCCTGTACGGCGGCTTTATGCTCACGCCTGCCGGCCCCAAGGTGCTGGAGTTCAATGCCCGCTTTGGCGATCCCGAGACGCAGGTCGTGCTGCCGCGCCTTAAGAACGACCTGGTTGAGGTCATGCTCGCCTGCGCCAACTGCGAGCTCGATCAGATTGAGCTCGACTGGCGTGACGAGTGGGCTGTGGCAGTTGTCCTGACGAGCGCGGGCTATCCCGGCAGCTACGAGAAGGGCAAGGTCATCACCGGTATCGCCGATGCCGAGGTCATGGAGAACGTGACCGTGTACCACGCGGGCACTGCCGTGGTGGACGGCCAGCTCGTGACCAATGGTGGCCGCGTGCTTGCCGTGACCGCTCTGGGTGACACGTTCGAGAACGCTCGCAACCTTGCCTACGAGGCCTGCGAGAAGATTGATTTTGAAGGCAAGACCCTGCGCCACGACATCGGCCTGCGCGCGCTGCGCGGCCGCGACGCCTGGGATGCCTAAAATCCGAGAGGAATGAGACGGATGGACGAGAAGAACGAAGAGCTCGTGGATGCGCAGATCGTTGAAGAGGACAGCCGCATGTATGGGCACGCCGAGGGCGAGCCTGGCGGCGAGGTCGCTGACGAGCCGGCGCTGGTGCTGGGCGACGACGACCCGCACGATGCCGAGCTGCACGAGAAGATTCTTTCGGAGGAGTGCGCCTGGAAGGGCAAGATCCTCGACGTCCACCGTCTTGAGGTTGAGCTGCCCAACGGTCGCCGCAGCGCCCGCGATATCGTTCGCCATCCGGGTGCGGCGGCCGTTGTGGCGCTGACCGAGAGCGGCAAGATCGTACTGGTGCGTCAGTACCGCACCGCTATCGACCGCGTGACGGTCGAGATTCCCGCCGGCAAGCTCGATCCAGGCGAGGACCCGCTCGATTGCGCCACACGCGAGCTGCATGAGGAGACGGGCTTTAGGGCTGGTCGCATTCGCTTTTTGACGTCGATTGTCACGTCCTGCGGTTTTTGCGATGAGATCATCCACATCTACTTGGCTACCAAGCTCGAGTTTGATGCGCCCAACCCCGATGATGACGAGTTTGTCAACGTGGACCTGGTGCCGCTGCACGAGCTGATCGACGCCGTGCTCGACGGCAAGATCGAAGACGCCAAGACCGTCGTGGGCGCTCTTGCCTGCGATAGCATTGCGCACCGCCTGGGTGGAGCCGAACTCTAGGTTACGCGGTTTTACCAAACCGCGTAACAGGTCGACGCTGCAAACGTCCCTAAGCGGCAATCTGCCTTTCAATCGTCGCTCGCGTACCGAAGTACGCGTCCCTCCTCTTTCAAGGCACCTTGCTCGCTTAGAGACGTTTTCGCTGACGTTGCCAGAACATCGGCGTTATGCTTATTGGGACGCTTTGTTTTCAGCCCGACCGGTTCAACTGGATTTCTCACGCTATTTATTTCTCTCCGAGGACTGCATGTTTAAGAGGTTTCTTTCGTATTACAAGCCCCAGATGGGGCTTTTTGTTGCCGATACTGTTTGTGCTCTGGTGCTTGCCGCCATCGATCTGGCGTTTCCTATCATTCTGCGCAATCTGACCGGCGGGCTCTTTACCCAGGGTCAGGCTGCTATTATGCAGGCGCTCGGTATGATCGCGGTCGGCTTGGTACTGATGTATGCCATCCGTTGCGCCTGTCGCTACTTTGTGAGTTACTGGGGCCACGTGATGGGCGCGCGCATGGAGTCCAAGATGCGTGAGGACCTGTTCGATCAGTACGAGCGTTTTAGCTTTGCGTACTTCGATCGCAACAGCTCGGGCGACATGATGAGCCGCGTGGTCAACGACCTGTTCGATATCTGCGAGGCGGCACACCACGTGCCCGAGTGGATCATCATCTGCGGTATCGAGATTATCGGCTCGTTTGTGATCCTCTTTACCATCGCCCCGGTGCTGGCGCTTGCCATGGTCGTGGTGACCGCGGCGTTTGCGGTCGTCATGTTTTGGCAGAACATGCGCATGCGTGAGGTCTTTAGCGACAACCGCAAAAAGATCAGCGGCATTAATGCGCAGCTGCAGGATTCGCTGGCGGGCATGCGCGTGGTCAAGAGCTTTGCGAACGAGGAAACTGAGCGGTCCAAGTTCCGCGCCTCTAACGACCGCTATCTTTCGTCCAAGGAGAATATGTATCACGCCATGGGCGTCTACACTGCGACGTATGGCCTGCTCTCGGGCGTGTTGTACGTGATCGTGGTGCTGCTGGGTGGTTGGCTGGTGGCGCAAGGCCAACTGCAGGCGGTCGATATGGCGACCTTCGCGCTCTACATTTCACTGTTCTGCACCCCGCTCGAGACGCTTGTGAACTCGGCTGAGACGTATCAGAAGGCCATCGCCGGCTTTAGGCGCATGGACGAGGTGCTTTCGACCGCCCCGGATATCCAGGACAAGCCGGATGCCGCGGACCTGCAGGTGACGGCTGGCGCGGTTGAATATCGCGACGTGTGCTTTAGCTACGAGGATGTTGAGTTGGGCGGCGGCGAAGAGGCTCGTCCCGTGATTGACCATATGGATTTGTCCATCAAGCCCGGAAAGACCATTGCCCTGGTTGGCCCCTCGGGCGGTGGCAAGTCCACAACGTGTTCGCTGCTGCCGCGCTTTTATGACGTGGCTGCTGGATCCGTCAGCATCGATGGCCAAGACGTGCGCGACGTGACGCAACAGAGTCTGCGCCGCGCTATTGGCCTCGTGCAGCAGGATGTCTATCTGTTTGACGGTACGATTGGCGAGAACATCGCCTACGGCAAGCCGGGCGCCACGGCAGAAGAGGTTGCCGAGGCCGCCCGCCGCGCCAATATCGATGCCTTCATCGAGTCGCTGCCGCAGGGCTACGACACGGTCGTGGGCGAGCGCGGCAGCCGTCTTTCGGGCGGCCAGAAGCAGCGCGTAGCCATTGCGCGCGTGTTTCTCAAGAACCCCAAGATCCTGATCCTGGACGAGGCGACGAGCGCCTTGGATAACGAGAGCGAGGAGGCGGTGCAGGAGTCGCTCGAGCGTCTGGCGCGCGGTCGCACCACGATCATCATCGCCCACCGTCTCTCGACCATTAAACATGCCGACGAGATTGCGACCGTCGAGCATGGTCGCGTTGTGGAACGTGGTACGCACGAGCAGCTTCTCGCCCGTGGCGGCACCTATGCCCGTTACTATCGAATGCAGTTCGAAGGTGCGCGTGCGCACGAGCTCGACTGATTGATATGACAGGAAGTTTATGGCTGACAAGAACCCTTTGACTCCGGAAGAAGTGACGGAGTTATTCTCCGAGATCGACGCATCCGGCGTTTTGGATCCGACGCTTGCCAAAAAGCGCACCGAGCGCATGCGCGAAAAAGAGGCTGCGGCCAAGCGCGGCGACAAGGCGGCGCTGGCGCAGCTTCGCAGCGAAGATCGCGCAAGCCAGACAAAGCAGATCGACCCGCTGTCCGAGGACGACCCTTCGGGCTCGCAGGTGAGCCATACCATTACGAAGACCGCCATGGCTGTAGTCATCGGCATCCTGGTGCTGATCGTGGGCATGCAGATCGGCTACGGCGTGATGCGCCGTCTGAACACTGCCAACCTGTCCGAGAGCGTTTCGGTCGATACCGTTTCCACGGCACTGAAGGGCGGCCTTGAGTGGGGCAACGGCTTTACGCAGTTCCCGCTCGACTTTACCGTCGATGAAGCCGATGAGCGTACGGGCACGGTTGAGGTGACGGTGTTGGACACGTCGTCTGCCAATGAGCTCGAGCTGCTGTCCAACGGGCAGATCAAGGCCGCGGCGCTTGCGACCAACGCCCTGCTCAACGACAAGATTGACCGCGTGGTGTATAACGTTCACGCCTATATCGACGAGGATAGCAACATTCAGCACGATTCCTTTTTCGGCATGTTTCCCGCGCGGGGTCATCAGAGCGCCATTTTGACGTTTGTGTGGACCAAGAGCTCATCCAACGCCACGAGTATCGACTGGAAGATGCGCATCGTAAGCATGGACGACACCATTGCCGAGCGCATTCAAAAACAGGTGAACTCGGTTTCGTCGCTGATCGAGGACCCGGTGGTGAGCCAGACCAAGATTGACGAGGAAAAAGCCGAACGTGACCTGGAGCATCGTCTGCATGGCCGCGAGATTTTCCGCGGCGGCAAGCCCGATCGCTCACCGTCCGATCTGCTGGAACAGGACAAGAAAAAGTAAGACGCCGTCATCCCGCGTGAGCCACAAGCCCCGCGGGATGATTTTTTAATCCCCGTCCCAGAAAAATCATTATGCATAGAAAGTCATAATTATCATTTCGTAAACATTTCGATGAAATTAACGCCATGAGGCATGCTTGCGGTTACAATACCGCGAGGCCTAACTACACACCTTTAAGCCGGTCCTGTGAGACCGGGAAGGAGAATTATGGCGAACAACCATACCGCGGGCGCTGCCGCCCGCACCTTCGCGCCCAGCGAGCTTTGCCAGCGTATGCTGGCTAAAACCAGCAAGGGCACTTGCGGTCCCTGCATCCTGTACCTTGAGGATGGGACCATTTTTTATGGACGTGCATGCGGCGCCGAGGGCACCGCGACCGGCGAAGTCTGCTTCAACACCTCGCTCGAGGGCTACTTTGAAGTCATGACCGACCCGAGCTATGCCGGCCAAATCGTAACCATGACCTATCCGCAGATTGGCAACTACGGCATCGACGAGACCGACGTCCAGTCGGCCTTCCCCGGCGACGCCGCCCGCCCCGCAAGCGCTCCGGCCATGCGCGGCATGATCGTTCGCGACATGTGCGCCACGCCTTCTAACTGGCGCTCGGCCGTTAGCGTGCCGGAGTATCTGCGCGCTCACGGTATCGTTGCCATTGAGGGCGTCGACACCCGCGCCCTGGTGCGTCACCTGCGCGACAACGGTTCCAAGATGGGCATTATCTCGACTGAGATTTTCGACGTCGACGAGCTTGCCGAGCGTCTGGCCGCAGCACCCACGCTGGTGGGCGAGAACCTGGTCAAGACCGTGAGCTGCCCCGAGCCTCACGAGTTTGCAGCCGCCGACCTGCCCGCCGAGCACGACTTCGCACTCACGCCCGCCGCTCCTGCCCGCCACAAAGTGGTCGCTTATGACTGCGGCGTGAAGCGCGGCATTCTGGAGGGCCTGGTCCGCGCCGGCTGCGACCTTACCGTCGTGCCGTGGGATACGCCCGCGAGTGAGGTGCTCGACATGAATCCCGATGGCGTCTTTTTGTCCAACGGCCCCGGCGACCCCGACGCCGTGGTGGAGACCTACGAGCAGGTGCAGCAGCTGATCGGCAAGGTGCCGGTCTTTGGTATTTGTCTTGGTCACCAGATGATCAGCCTGGCCTGCGGCGCCCAGATGGAAAAGCTTAAGTTCGGTCACCGCGGTGGCAACCAGCCGGTCATGAACCTGGTAAGCCGTCGCGTGGAGATCACCGCGCAAAACCATGGCTTTGGCCTGCTGTTTCCCAGCTTGGGCAAGCTTGTCCCCGAGCTTTCCGGTGGCGAGACCGAGCATGCGGCCGATGGAGATCTGCGCGTCTGGGTGCGCCGCGGAATCGCGCCGGTCGTGATGAACGAGCGCTTTGGCCGCATTCGCCTAACACATGTGAACCTCAACGACGGCACCGCCGAGGGCATCCAGCTGCTCGACGCCCCGTGCTTCTCGGTCCAGTATCACCCCGAGGCCTCGCCTGGCCCCACCGATGCCCACTATCTCTTTACCGCCTTTACGCGACTCATGGACGGCGAGGAGAACTACCTGGACATCGACACCGCGAAGGACCGCCTTGCCGGTTGGAATTTTGCCGACGATGGTTCCGCCGCGACCAAGAACGAGGAGAATTAACATGCCGAAACGTACCGACATCAAGCGCATCCTCGTTATTGGTTCGGGCCCCATCGTTATTGGTCAGGCCTGCGAGTTCGACTACTCCGGTGCCCAGGCCTGCAAGGTGCTCAAGGAGGATGGCTTTGAGGTCATCCTGGTCAACTCCAACCCGGCGACCATCATGACCGACCCGGGTCTTGCCGACCGCACCTATGTCGAGCCCATCACCGCCGAGTTTATCGAGCGCGTAATCAAGAAAGAGCGCCCGGACGCGCTGCTGCCCACGCTGGGCGGCCAGACCGGCCTGAATGCCGCCGTCGAGCTGGCAAAAGACGGCACGCTGGACAAGTACGGCGTCGAGATGATTGGTTGCGACCTGGCCGCCATCGAGCGTGGCGAGGACCGCAAGCTCTTTAACGAGGCCATGGCCGAGATCGGCTTGGAGGTCGCGCGCTCGGGCTATGCCTACAGCGTGGCCGACGCCGAGGCTATCGCCGAGCGCGTGGGCTATCCCTGCGTGCTGCGTCCGAGCTTTACCCTCGGCGGCGCCGGCGGCGGCATCGCGCACACCCACGAGGAGCTCGTCTCCATCGTGAGCCAGGGCCTCGAGCTCTCGCCCGCCCACGAGGTGCTGGTCGAGGAGTCCATCGAGGGTTGGAAAGAGTATGAGATGGAGGTCATGCGTGACCATGCCGGCAACGGCATCATCGTGTGCTCCATCGAGAATCTCGACCCCATGGGCGTGCACACCGGCGACTCCATCACCGTGGCGCCGGCGCAGACGCTCTCCGACCTTGAGTATCAGCGCATGCGCGTAGCCTCGCTCGCCATTCTGGAGAAGATCGGCGTCGAGACCGGTGGCTCCAACGTGCAGTTTGCCGTGAACCCCCAGACCGGTCGCCTGATTGTCATCGAGATGAACCCGCGCGTGAGCCGTTCGTCCGCGCTTGCCTCCAAGGCCACGGGTTTCCCCATCGCCAAGGCCGCCGCGCGCCTGGCCGTGGGCTACACGCTCGACGAGATCGTCAACGACATCACCAAGGCCACGCCCGCCTGCTTTGAGCCCACGATCGACTACTGCGTCGTCAAGGTGCCGCGCTTTGCCTTCGAGAAGTTTAAGGGCACCGACCCCACGCTCACCACGCGCATGAAGGCCGTGGGCGAGATCATGGCCATCGGCCGAACCTTTGAGGAGGCCTTTGGTAAGGCCATGCGCTCGCTGGAGGACGGCCACCAGGGCATTTGCGCCGGTGGTAAGGAGGGTGCCGACAAGCTGAGCGACGATGAGCTCGCCCAGGCTGTGGCCACCCCGACCGAGCACCGCATCTTCTTTGTGGTCGAGGCCCTGCGCCGCGGCTGGGACGTCGCGCGTATCCATGCCATCTGCGGCATCGACCCGTGGTACCTCAACCGTATCAACGACATGGTGCAGGTCCAGGAGAGCATTCGCGGCCTGCGCGTGGAGGATATCGACGCCGACGCGATGCGCCTGCTCAAGCAGTATGGCACGAGCGACGCCGAGATTGCCGCGCTGACCGGCTCTGACGAGCGCTTTGTGCGTGCCTACCGCAAGGGTCTGGGCGTGGTTCCCAGCATGAAGACGGTTGATACCTGCGCTGCGGAGTTCTCGAGCGCCACGGAGTACCATTACAAGACGTACGAGAACATCTACCGCACGAGCCCGGATGCCAAGAAGTGCGTTGCCCCCGACGAGACCACGCCGGCGGACAAGCCCAAGGCGATGATCCTGGGCGCCGGCCCCAACCGCATTGGCCAGGGCATTGAGTTCGATTACTGCTGCGTGCACGCGAGCTACGCGCTGGCGGCCCGCGGCTTTGAGACCATCATGGTCAACTGCAATCCCGAGACCGTTTCGACCGACTACGACACGTCCGACCGCCTTTACTTTGAGCCGCTCACCTACGAGGACGTCATGGATGTCATCGATGTTGAGCGCCCCGACGGCGTCGTGGTGACGCTCGGCGGCCAGACTCCGCTTAAGCTGGCGCGCATGCTCGAGGAGAGCGGCGTGAACATTATGGGCACCAAGCCCGATGCCATCGACTTTGCCGAGGACCGCGAGCGCTTCGCCGCCCTGCTCGACAAGCTGGGCATCATGTACCCGCCGGCGGGCCAGGCCACCTCGTTTGAGGAGGCCGAGGCCGTGGCCGCGCATATCGGCTACCCGCTGCTGGTGCGTCCGAGCTACGTGCTGGGCGGCCGCGGCATGATGATCGCCTACGATGCCGAGCATCTGCGCGATTACATGGCCGAGGCTGCGCGCATTAGCCCCGACTACCCGGTGTATCTGGACCGCTTCCTGGAGGGTGCGATCGAGTCCGACGTCGACGCCCTGTGCGATGGCGAAGAGGTCTACATCGGCGGCATCCTGGAGCATATCGAGGAGGCCGGTATTCACTCCGGCGACTCTGCGACCTGCATTCCGCCGTTCAGCTTTAGCGAGAGCCTGCAGGCAAAGCTCCGCGAGACCACGCGCCGCATCGCGATGGCGCTGGGCGTACGCGGCCTGGTCAACGTGCAGTACGCCATCAAGGGCGAGACCGTCTACGTGATCGAGGCCAACCCGCGTGCCAGCCGTACCGTGCCGTTTATCTCCAAGGCCACTGGCGTGCCGCTGGCCAAGTGCGCGGCGCGCATCATGGCCGGCGATTCCATCGCGAGCCTGGGCCTGCCGAGCGACGAGCGCCAGCTCGATTGGTTCTGCATGAAGGAAGCCGTTATGCCCTGGGGTCGTTTCCCCGGTGCCGACGTCATTCTGGGTCCCGAGATGAAGTCGACGGGCGAGGTCATGGGTATCGCCAAGAGCTATCCCGAGGCATATGCCAAGACGCAGTTGGCGATTGACTACAAGCTGCCCGATCCTAGCAGCGGCAAGGTGTTCATCAGCGTGTGCGACCGCGACAAGCGTCACATCCTTTCGGTTGCGCGCATCCTGCGCTACCTGGGCTTTGACATCTGCTCCACCGAGGGCACGGCGCGCGTGCTGCGCGGCGGCAACGTGACGTGCGAAGTCGTGGAAAAGATCAGCGGCCCGCACGACGGCGAGCGTCCCAACATCGGTGACCTGATCGCCGACGGCAAGATCGCGGTAATCGTCAACACGCCGTACGGCCCGGGTTCGCGCGGCGACGGCTACCTGCTGCGTACCGAGGCCGTGCGCCGCGGCGTGACTTGCGTGACCGCGATGTCTGCGGCCAACACGTACGTGAGCGCCATCGAGGCCGTGCGCGAGGACCAGCAGGGTCACGGCAGCGCCAACGACATGGGCATGGATGTCATCGCTCTGCAGGACCTGCCGCAGTACACGGTGTAAGACTCATCCCGTCGCCCGGGGCGGGATCGGACGCTTTCTCTCGGAAACTGGGCTTCGCGAAGTTTTCCGAGAGAAAGGTCCGCCTCCCGCCCCGGCCTGCGGTGACTTGGTCGCACCGTGTGCTGCAGAAGGGGCTTTGCGCGATGACTTAGGCTAAAGAGGATGCGGATGTCGAGTGAGGATTTTGTTCCTTGGGGAGCTTGGATTTGGGCTCTACGTGGGACGGAATCCTCGCTTGTTTTGTTGATGGGACATTTTCCTCGCTCGGTTGCCCACGGACCGTGCACCCCGGCTATTGCATCTTCGAGGTGAAGGTCGTCTTGCCGGCGGCGATGTGCACGTGGAGTTGGGTTCGACTGTCGCAGCTGATGAGGACGCCGACTTCGAACGGGGCTCCCGGATGCCGAGCAAGGCGGAAACCTGTCACCCCGGGCTTCCGCACAGAGTCGATTAGGGGGAGGGACAACCTCGCCCGCGTCGTGCTTGCGATAGCTTGACAGGAATTATTACGCAAAATCTAAGGTGTTTCAAAGACGCGAAGTAGATGATATATTTTACTTCGCGTTTCCTAATGGTTTTGAATTTTGCGAAGTAGGTTGCCATGAAACTTATAGATCGCCCGTTCTACATGAGCAAGCTTTCCAAGGTGGCAGGTACGCCTGATATCAAGGTGATCACCGGAATCAGGCGATGCGGAAAATCGAAATTGCTTGAGGCGTTTGCCAGCCAACTTCGTTCAAACGACCCCTCGGCCAACGTCATACACGTCAACTTCAATCTACTTGAGTTCGAGCCGTTGGCGGAATACCATGCGCTGCATACATATGTTGAAAAGCACTATATCGAGGGTTGCCGGAATATCGTCATGATCGACGAGGTCCAGATGTGTGAAGGGTTCGAGCGGGCTATCAACAGTCTTCATGCGTCAGAGAAATATGACATTTACATCACGGGGTCGAACGCCTTTCTTCTCTCAAGCGACCTCTCGACGTTGTTCACGGGAAGAACGGTGGAGATCGAGGTCTTTCCGTTTTCACTTGCGGAGTTCTCGGCGTATCACGAGATCACTTCTCCAGCCGAGGCCCTTGCTCGCTATGTCCGCGAGGGAGGAATGCCGGGTTCCTATATCTACCAGGACGAAAGGATGCGTTTCTCATACATCTCGGATGTGCTTGAAACTCTTATCCTGCGCGACATCAGACAAAAATATCGTATACGTAATGCAGAGCAGCTTAAACGTTCCTGCGAGTTCCTGATGGATAACGTCGGAAACATCTCTTCTCTCAAGGGGATGGCGGCCGAGCTGTCACGAGCGAACCTTAAGATAAGCGACAAGACGCTGGCTGTGTATATCGACTACCTGTGTAATGCGTTTGCGTTCTACCGGTTTCGTCGCTTTGACGTCTCAGGAAAGAAATACCTATCGACGGGAGATAAATACTACCTGGCCGACCATTCGTTTCGCTACGCCGCGCTTGGCACGAAAAAGCTCGATTTTGGCCATGTTTACGAGAATATGGTGGCAATCGAGCTTATGCGCCGCGGATGGGAGGTCTACGTGGGCGTTCTCTACCAAAAGGAAGTAGACTTTGTCGCCATCAGGCGTGACCGTCGTGTCTATATTCAAGTGAGTGACGACATTTCCCAAGAAGCGACGCTTGAGCGTGAGCTTGATCCGCTGCGACGGATTCGAGACGCCTATCCCAAGTGCGTCATCGCCCGAACAGGGCACGAAACGACTGATTGGGATGGCATCAAGGTCGTCGACCTGGCACGATGGCTTATGGGAGAATCAGACGAGCTGGCCGTCTAGCACGCGATGACGCGGGCTGAAACGAACAAGCGAGGATTTCGTCCCGCGAGGAGGCCAATACGGCCCTCTTCGAAGGACGGAATCCTCGCTTGATCTCTTGGTGGGATATTTTGCTCGGTCGATGATCAACGGTTGGTGGAAAGCGATGCCTCGTCCGTGTCACCATTCCGTGATTGCTGGTATTTTCTGCATGCTAAAATGAATGCATAAAAGACTTTATATTTGGAGGTCTCGATGCTTGCTTTAAAGATGCTCGACAATCTTGTTCCCATCAGCGATTTCAGTCACGGTAAGGGTTCGGCTGCTTTTTCGAAGGTTGGGGACGATAATCCCGTTGTGGTCCTTAAACACAATAAGCCGGCATTCGTTATTGTGACGCCCGATGAATACAGGGAGGCGAAGCAGGCGGAGGAGGACCTCGCCTTGTTGACGTTGGCCCTTAAGAGGACGGCTGCGACAAGCGATGATGAACTCGTTTCCCTATCTGATGTTATGGCAGAGTTGGGTGTGGGCCAGGACGAACTCGATCAGATGGATGAGGTCGAGTTTGAATGAGCGGGTACGAAGTCGCTTTCTACCCGGATGCTCTCAAGGATGTTAAGCGTCTGGACGGCTCCCAACGAAAGAACGTGCTTAAGGCCATCGAGAAAATCAGAGCGAATCCATTGTCGCAGAACGAAGGCGGATTCGGTAAACCCCTTGGAAACAAGGCCGGTACAGATTTGACAGGCTTTATGAAAATCAAGCTCAGAGGAAGTGGCATTCGGATTGTGTATCGCCTCATCAAGATAAAAGGGGAAATGGCCATCGTCGTGGTGGGCGCTCGCGAAGACATGGAAGTGTACCGAACAGCCCAAAGGCGAGCGGTTGATTTTGAGAAGTGGGCGGAAGAAAATCTCTAGCTTCATGGGTGAAAGACTGGTATGCGGCGATGCGCTCCAGACACACGGGTTTTGGCAAGGCTCTGGCGATTAGAGGATTCGCCAGAGCCTTTTCCTATCCGTGGAGCACTCCTCTTGGACAGTTAGTTCAGATTTGTATTTATTTGAGGCCGCGTGGAGGGCGATTTGGGCTCGATTGAGCTGTTTTAGGTGGTCTGAACTGATAAAGGCGTACGGGCAAGAGCGAGAAGGACCCATTATCGGGTCTAAAGCGGCCCAAACCAGTTTGTTAGCGCCAATTAGCACCGCCAAAAAATACATATCTGAACTAACTGTCCACCACCCTCTGTCGATTGCTCATTTAAGTCCAAAATCGGCCAACATACGTAAAGGTATGGTCTATGTAATACCAGATAAACAGTACATTTTTGCTTAATTGGTATTTGGTTGAAGAACCAATTGGTATGGCTTTTTGAGCCCACTTAGCCGTCTACGTTCATTTTAATGACGCTGGGAGAATTTCGAACTTGGTTGCGCAACTGCTCCCGTATGCTGATTCAACATAATAGGTGGCTATCTGGTTACTACCAGTTGACCCCTTGATAACGGGTGGGCCCGTGCTGCAGGGCGCGCGTCCGCGACACTTCCGCATGTCGGAGGAAAGGAGTCCAGGTGCGTAGGAATTCCATTTTCACGAAATGGTGGGTGAAGGGAAGCGCAGTTCTCGTCGCAACGGCGGCGACTCTCGTGTTCGCTAGCCCCCAGCAGGCGATTGCCACGCCGCTCAAGGGCGTCGACTCGGTGACCGTGTCTCAGTCCGCCTCGAACGTCGTCGACATCGATTTCGCCGACGGCATCAAGGGCCGTATCACATTTCTAGAGGACGGCATTTTCCGTTACAACGTCGACCCCAAAGGCGAGTTCTCCGAGTATGCCACGCCGCGTAGCAAGTCCCACACGGCTAAGATTCAGGCCCAGCCCGACACCTCGGACACCTACAGCAAGCCGAGCGCGACGGTTGTAGACAAAGGCGACGCCATCGAGATCACCGGCGGCAAGGCGACCGTGGTTCTGGACAAGGCGACCGGCAAGATGAGCATTAAATCGGGCGACCGCGTCGTGGTTTCCGAGTCCGCATCCCTCGACCTTGACAAGAAGGGTACTGTCCAGACGCTCGCCAAAGAGAAGTCCGAGAACTTCTTTGGCGGTGGTACCCAGAACGGGCGCTTCCTGCACACCAACCAGACCATCGCCATCTCCAACACTAACAACTGGACCGACGGCGGCGTCGCCTCGCCCAACCCGTTCTACTGGACGAGCGACGGCTACGGCGTGCTTCGCAACACGTTTGCTGAGGGTTCTTACGACTTTGGCTCTACGGACTCCTCGACGGTCACGACCTCGCACAGCGAGAATGAGTTCGATGCCTATTATTTCGTGGCAACCGAAACGGGCGCCTCGAACGTGGCAACCGAGATGCTGCAGGACTACTACAAGGTGACCGGCAATCCGGTGCTGCTGCCCGAGTACGGTTTCTACCTGGGTCATCTTAATGCCTATAACCGTGATGGCTGGTCAACGACCTCGGGTCAGAAGAAGTGGGAGACCAAGGGCAGCAAGTCCTCGAGTGAGAAGGGCGACGTTAAATACGAGTCCGGCATGTCGACGGGCTACAAGCTCGACGGCACGCTTGCGGCTGAGACGCTCAACGGTGAGGGCCCTGCGGTTGATACCGAGAACATGAAGGCGACCGATTTCGACCGCCAGTTCTCCGCCCGGCAGGTTATCGATGACTACGAGGACAACGACATGCCGCTCGGCTGGTTCCTGCCGAACGACGGTTACGGTGCTGGCTACGGCCAGAACGGTTACTACAAGACCGGCGGCGTCAACTCCGACGGAACGAGTTCTGCCGAGCGCCTCAACGCCGTGCGCGCCAACGTCGACAATCTTAAGAAGTTCACCGAGTATGCCAACTCCAAGGGCGTGAGCACCGGTCTCTGGACCCAGTCGAACCTCGAGCCCGATAGCAACTCCGAGACCCCGTGGCATCTGCTGCGCGATTTCGATTCTGAGGTCAAGACTGGTGGCATCACCACGCTCAAGACCGACGTCGCTTGGGTCGGCTCCGGCTACTCCTTTGGCCTCAACGGCATCAAGACGGCCTATGACACCGTGACCACCGGCGCCAACAAGCGCCCCAACATCATCACGCTTGACGGCTGGGCCGGCACGCAGCGCTTTGGCGGCATCTGGACCGGCGACCAGTACGGCGGTAACTGGGAGTACATTCGCTTCCATATCCCCACGTATATCGGCCAGAGCCTCTCGGGCAACCCCAACATCGGCTCCGATATGGATGGCATCTTTGGTGGCGATCCCATCATCTCCGCTCGCGACTACCAGTGGAAGACATTCACGCCCTCTATGCTTGACATGGACGGTTGGGGCACCTACCGCAAGTCGCCCATGACGCACGGCGATCCATACACGGGCATCTCGCGCTTCTATCTCAAGCTCAAAGCACAACTCATGCCCTATATCTACACGAGCGCGGCCTCGGCGGCCAACATCGACACGGGCAACGGCGATACCGGCCTTCCCATGATCCGCGCCATGCTGCTTTCCGACAACTCCGAGTACGCCGCAAGCACCTCGACGCAGTACCAGTACATGTTCGGTGAGAACTTCCTGGTGGCACCGGTGTATCAGGATACCCAGGCAGATGAGAACGGCAACGATGTCCGCAACGGTATCTACCTGCCCAACTACGGTACCGACGAGAATCCCACCATCTGGATTGACTACTTCTCGGGCAAGCAGTACCGCGGCGGTCAGGTCCTCAACAACTACGAGGCTCCGCTTTGGAAGCTGCCACTCTTTGTTAAGGCCAACGCCATCGTGCCGATGTACGCCGAGAACAACAACCCCGAGGCCGTGACCAAGACCAACACCAAGGGTACCAATCGCAGCCAGCGTATCGTCGAGTTCTTCGCCACCGAGGGTGAGGGCAGCTTTACGCAGTACGAGGATGACGGCTCCTCCATCGAGAACAACACGACCGAGGACGATTCCTACGGCACAATCGACAATATTTCCTACGGTGAGCATGTGAGCACCGTCTATAAGTCGAGCGTGGTGGGCGGCACGGCGACCTTTACCGCCGAGGCATCGCAGGGCGGCTACAGCGGCTACGACTCCAACCGCACCACGACCTTTGTGGCCAACGTCTCCGCCAAGCCCACGAGCGTCTCCGCCAAGAACGGCGGATCCGCGCTCAACGTGGTTGAGGTCGACTCGCAGGAGGCCTTTGACGCCGCGACCCCCGAGGCCGGCCAGGCGGTCTACTTCTACAACGAGACCCCCAACCTCAACCACTACGGTAGCGACGCAGGCAGCACCGAGGCCGAGCAGGGCGAGAGCTTCAACAACACCAAGATCACCACGAATCCCAAGGTCTACGTCAAGTTCGCGAAGACCGATGTCGCCACGGCAGCGCAGACGCTCGAACTGGGCGATTTCGTGAACGCCGATGCCACGCTCGCGGCCGACCGCCTCAACGAGAACCTCTCCGCACCCGCGAACCTTGCTGCCCCCGAGGACGCCACGACCCCCACGAGCATTAAGCTCACCTGGGGGAAGGTCGATGGTGCTACCTCCTACGACCTTAAGGTAGACGGCACTGTGTTCGCCGTGGGCGATGCGGCAGAATTCACGCATACCGATCTTGCCTACAACAGCAAGCATACCTACCAGATTCGTTCGCGCAACGCCGATGGCTACTCCGCATGGAGCGACGTGCTCGAGGCGAACTCTGCGCTCGACCCGTGGCGGAACGTGCCTGAGGCCGAGGAAATCACTTGGGAGGGCTCGCTCTACGGTAGCCATAAGGCCGAACTCGCCTTCGACCATGAGTTCCAGTCGGGCGACGGCGGTTTCCACTCCGGTGGCAACGATTTGGGCAAGGCGCTTACCGTTGACTACGGTCGCGCTTACAAGCTCGACAAGCTCGAGTACTATCCGCGCGATGATGCCGGTAACGGCACTGTGACCAAGATGCGCATCGAGACGAGCCTCGACGGCGTGCATTGGACGACGCGGGAGGTCGACTGGGAGCGCTCCGCCGCTTGCAAGACGGTGGCGTTCGACGGCGCCGTGGCCGCGCGCTACGTGCGTATGACGCCGCTCGCGTCCGTGGGCAACTTCTTCTCCGCCTCCGAGATCGCCATCTACAAGACCGACGGCACGGACGGCTTCGCTGTGGGCTCCAACCTCAACAAGGCCACGGTCTCCGACGGCGACTACTCCAACATGAAGAATTACCTGGGTCTTGAGAACCGCGAGCCCGACACCTCGACGTTCGACTCCCAGATCCGCGCCCACTTCGCCGACCTCAACGGCAACGGCGTCTACGACGTGTACGATTACTCCTTCACCATGGCGGCGCTCGACGGCGGCACCAAGCAAAAGGGCAAGGCTGCTGGCACCCTCGCGGTGATCCCGAGCAAGATGGAGGTCGAGGCCGGCGACGAGATCACGGTCGACGTCTACGCCGCCGACGCCGAGAACATCAACGCGCTCGGTGCGCTCGTCAACTTCAACAGCGACCAGTTCGAGTATGTCTCCGAGAGCATCGCGCAGGATGCGTCGACGGCGGGCATGGAGAACCTCTCGCGCGAGAAAGTGCAGTTCACGGATGGCCACCAGACCATCAACCTGGCCTTCGCCAACCGCGGCGACGCCAAGCTCTTCAACAGTACTGGTGTGGTCGCGAGCTTCAAACTCAAGGCTAAGACGGCCGGCAAGGTCGAGCTGCCCTCGACGTCTTGGCTCGTCGGCCCGGCGTGCGACGCGCTCGAGTTCGTGAGTGATGGCACCGTGACGATGCCCGGTGTCCCGCAGCCCACCAAGTCCGAGTACGGCCGCGACGCCTTTGACATCACGATGACCAACGACGAGCTCCCCACCGACGACGGCACCAACGTCGAGAAGCTCATCCAGCAGAAGAGCTATGACGGACTGTTCGACAACAATGAGGGCGGCAACGACTTCGAGTTCCTGTGGAACTATGGGCCCAACTGGATCGACGGCAAGATGCCGACCTACGTCAAGCTGCCCGCCACGATGACGTTCGCCTTTAAGACGCCGTCGAAACTCGATAGCGTCGAGGTCGTTAACCGCAACGGTGGCAACGGCACCGTGCAGAAGATTAAGTCCGTCGTGACGTTCGAGGACGGCTCGACCCAGGAGTTCTCGGGCGGTAGCTTTGATTCCTATCAGGCTCGCTACGCCTTTGGCCTCTCTGCCGAGAACAAGGGCAAGAAGGCGACCAAGGTCGAGATCACGCCGCTTGAGGCATCGGGTGACCAGATGCTCACGCTGCGCGAGATCAACTTCAACTACACACAGGGTGTCGAGGCCATCGAGGGTGTCGAACTGGGCAAGAACCAGACCGAGTTCTTCGAGGGCGATGTGACGCTCGTCGACGCCAAGGCCACGCCCGAGAGCGCCGGCTACCCCTATGTGACGGTCGAGAGCTCCGATCCTTCTGTGGTGAGCGTCTCCGCTGTCCAGGCCGGCGATAGCGTGAGCTACTACCTGCGCGCCAACAAGGCCGGCAAGGCAACGATCACGGTGGCGTCGGTGCTCGATCCCTCCAAGACCGCATCCTATGAGGTCGAGGTCAAGGCTGGTGTCGACACCTCTGCGCTCATGGCGGCGCTTTCCAAGGCCGCGGGCTACAGCGAGTCCGTCTACACCAAGGATTCCTATGCAGCCCTCACCGCTGCGGTCGAGGCGGCTCAGAAGCTCCTCGATGGCGGCCAGGGCAGCTATAGCAAGAAGGATGTCGCAGACGCCACGGCCAAGATCGAGAAGGCAATTGACGGCCTCAAGATGCGCCCCGTCGATGAGAAGAGCCTCATCAACACGCCCGAGAACCGCGAGAACGTCAAGGTGACCGGCTTCTCGAGCGAGGCCGACTATGAGGGCAGCAACGCCGTCAACGCTCTTGACGGCGATGAGCAGACGCTCTGGCACAGCGACTATGCTAATAAGACCGGTATGCCCCAGCACCTGACCGTCGACCTGGGCCGCGACTACGATCTCACCGACGTCACGTTCCTGCCGCGCCAGGACGGCGGCACGAACGGCGATATCTTTGAGGCCGAGGTGCTGGTCTCCGACACCGCCGACGGTTATGAGATGGGCACCGCCACGTCGATGGGTACGTTTACCTTCGACAACGACGGCCGCGTGCTCACCGACCGTGGCGACTGGAAGCAGATGAGCTTTGGTGCCGCGCGCGGTCGCTACGTGACCGTCAAGGTGCTCCACGCCGGTGGTGGCAGCGTTGACGCCTACTGCAGCGTGGCGGAGCTCAAGTTCTACGGTACGGCCGTTCCCAATCCGGTGGCGAAGGACGACCTCACTGCCGCGATTGAAAAGGTTGATGCCGAGGTTGCCGCCGGCGACCTTAAGGCCAGCGACTACACCGAGGCTTCCTGGACCGCGTTCCAGAACGCCTTGGCGAGCGCCCGCGCCACCCTGAGCGACGAGAACGCCACGCAGGACGAGGTCGACCAGGCACTCAAGGCACTCGAGAGTGCTCGCGACGCGCTTGAGAAGACTCCGGTGACCCCGGTCGAGAACCCGACCAAGAAGCAGCTCAAGGCCTTGGTCAAGCAGGCGAAGGAGACTGACACCAAGGGAAAGACGGCCGAGTCTGTCAAGGCCCTGACGGATGCCATTACCTACGCCGAGGATGTCTTGGGTGATGAGAATGCTTCCGACGCCCAGCTCCAGGCGGCCTATGACCAGCTCAAACTGGCCATCGAGGGCCTTAAGGATGCCGACTCCGGCAACCAGGGCGGCTCGGGCAACACCGGCGGTTCGGGCAACCAGGGTTCCGGCAACGGCTCGAACGGCGGCGGTCAGGCGGGCAAGCCCGCAGGCGACAAGGCCCAGAGCGGCAAAAAGAACGGTTCGGCGATCCCCAATACTGGCGACCAAACGGCGGCAACCGTCGCGACCATCGGTGGCCTTGGAGCCATCATCGCCGCGATCGGTGCCTTCTTCCACCGTCGTAATAAGGCTGAGTAGTCCCAGCGACAACTAAGCAAACGTGCCCGCCGCTCCGTCAAGGACGGCGGGCATTGCTTTATTATTTCAGCCAACGTACGTCATAGCAATCCCCGGTAGGTCGCAGGGCGCTTCGCGGGCGGGCCAGGCTTTATCTGAACGACTTTGCGAAGCAACCGGAGTGAAGATAAAGCCTGGCCCGCCCGCGAAGCACCACGCAGACCGCAGGGACGGGAGCAGCTATACTACTCTCTGTAGTTAAGGGTCGCGGATTCGCTGCGTCACCGCTCTCAACAGGAGGTCTATGTTTATGGCAGATCAAAAGCCGGTTGTCGGGATCATCATGGGTTCCAAGTCCGATCTGGGCGTTATGGAAGGCTGCACCGCCGAGCTCGAGGCACTGGGTGTGCCCTATGAGCTCGTCATTGCGAGCGCGCACCGCACGCCGGCGAAGGTCCACGAGTGGGCTTCGACTGCCGTCGATCGCGGTATCAAAGTGATTATCGCCGCCGCCGGCAAGGCCGCTCACTTGGGTGGTGTCGTGGCTGCCTTTACGCCGCTGCCGGTTATCGGCGTGCCTATGAAGACGAGTGACCTGGGCGGCATGGATTCGCTGCTATCGATGGTGCAGATGCCTTCGGGCGTGCCCGTGGCCTGCGTTGCCATCAACGGCGCCAAGAACGCCGCCATCTATGCCACACAGATTCTGGGTGCTTGCGACCCCGAGTACCGCAAGGTTATCGAGAAGATGAAGCAGGAGATGGCTGACGCCTAAGCGTTCCGCCGTTTCACCGCAGTATAAGGAGAGCCATGTCCGATTATCAGGGAAAACGATTCAAGGCTTCTCAGATTCCCGATCCGTCGAAGCCAGGTGCTGCCCGTGCGGCGCAGCAGGGTCGGACATCCTCTCCTCAGCAGCCGCGCGCGCCGCGCCCCGTGACACCGGCGACGCATCGTCGACAGGACGCGCCGGCCGCATATCGTCCTTCGTCTTATAGCTCCGCTAAGAAGCCGCCCCGGTCTTCATCGCATGCCGCGCCGTCGGATTGCACCGAGCCGCCGCGCAAAAAGCGCCGCTCCATTATTCCCATTCTGCTCATCATCATCGGTATCGGTCTGATTGTCGCCGCCGCCGCTATTTTTATTAATGCCCAGATTGGCTATAAGCAGGCGAGCGATTCGTATCAGAAAATCGAGAAGCAATATGTAAGCGATAAGGATGCCAGCGGCGTGCCGATTATCGACTTTGATGCGCTTGCTCAGACGAACCCCGAGATTGTGGGTTGGATTTACGTGCCGGGAACCAACATCAACTATCCCGTGGTGCAGACCAACAACAACTCCAAATACCTCAACACGCTGTTCGACGGAACGGCTAACGCGTCCGGTGCCATTTTCCTGGATAGCGATGACACCGCGCCGGGAATGGTCGACCAGCAGACCACGATCTACGGCCACCATATGAACGATGGGTCGATGTTCAACGTGATTTCGGATACGACTGACCAGGCAACGTTCGATAGCATTGAATATGTGTACTACATCACGCGCGATGCGACGTATAAGCTGCGTCCGCTGGCGACCAAGGTGGTCGAGGACACGTATGCCAAGGCGCGCACGACCAATTTTGAGGGCGACGACGGACTCAAGAACTACCTGTCCGAGATGCTCGACGGCGCTTCTGCCGTGGCGAGTGATGCCACCGATCGTGCCGCTTCGGCAACTAAGGTTGTAACGCTCGTGACCTGCCGTTCGCTGTCGCTGAGCAACACGCGCGCCGTCATGGTGCTCACGCCGGTCGAGGAATAAGTTGTTCGAGAGTAGCTAAAAAGGCCCCGTCCCAAATTGGCTACTCGACGACGGTAAGGGAGAAATGATGCTCGAGAGTGGCAAATTGATGCCTTCGATTGATGCTTGGCTGCGCGAGGCCAAGGCCGATGCTTCGGCGGCAGGCTGTGGGATGTATCTGACGCATAACGGTGTGGTGCGCGCGACGCCCAAGGCCGAGGTGCGCGGAGTCGAGACCGATGGCGTGGCGCCAGGCCACAGGGTGGGCGGCATGGTCTTTGACTACGACGCCGAAAAGGTACGGTCTGCTATCGAGGCCACGCGCGCGATGCCGGGTATCGGCTATGTGCGCGTGTGGCTGGCAAGCGGCGAGCTTGCCGTAGGTGACGACATCATGCTCGTGCTTATCGGCGGGGACATTCGCCCGCACGTGGTCGATGCGCTGCAGGCGCTCGTTGGCACCATCAAGAACGAATGCGTGAGTGAGGTCGAGCGCGAGGCATAGAGGATTGCGTCGATAGAAGGATCGTTTATAAAAATGCCCACCGGTACGTGTGATACCGGGGGGCATTTTGCGTTTTGGGCGCGGTGAGCGCTACACGCGCGTCGCATCCTTGGGACTCATGGTCATGCTCTGGAAGCGGTTTTCCATGTATTCGTTATCGAAGTGCTCTTCGTAGAACTGTGCGACGGGAATGTCCGGCTCCGTGCCGTTAACGCGCTGGTACCAGTAGTCGAGCGACTGCAGCGTCATGACGCCGTCGACCAGCATGATAACGGTAAAGATGACGGTGGCCGAGTAGCGGCTCTTCCAGGGGATCTTGTTGATAAGCTTAAGCAGCCTCGGCAGCAGCAGCTTGATCCAGATGAGGCCGCCCAGGCCCCACAGGCAGGCGAAGCCCGTGCAGGTGCGTCCGCCCGTGAGGACCACGAGCGGATCGGGCAAACCGAACAGCGTTATGTGCGAGTAGCTCCACGAGACCACGCCAAACGCGGTCTGCATAAACCAGCCCACGAACACCTCAAAGCTGGCGCCGAGCAGGGCGCTCACCAAAAAGATAATGATGGGGTTCTTTTTGTAGAAGCGGTTAAGCACCATGGTCATGAGCACGGCGCCAAATCCGTAGATGGGACTGAAGGGACCAAACAGCATGCCGGCGCGGTTCTGGTAGACGCCCGGGTCGTCGACCGTCATGTGCCAGATGTCCTCGGCGATCAGGCCGAGCACGCAGCAGACAAAGAATACCCAGAACAGGTTGAAGTAGTTGAGCTTGATGTAGCCTTCGCCGGTTTCATCGCGCCCGAGCATGCCCTCTGCCGCGGCGTCGCGGTCGAGCATCTCCTGCAGGCGGCGCTGCAGTTCGCGCTCCTGACGAAGCGTGGGGTCGACGGTTGCCGAAAGTGCAACGAGGATGCCGAGCTGGATCGCGGGACGCAGTAGGAAGGGCCCGATGCCCTGGAGCATCACGTCGACCAAAAGCTCGACGACGGTGAATGCAATAAGGATGTAGGACAGGCGGGCGGCGTTGCGGCGCTGGTTTTTGATAAGGTCCAGGCCAAAGATGATTAGGATGACGGCACTTGCCGCAGAGAGCATGATGCCGGCGACGATAAGGCCGACTGCGACGAGCGTGTTGTCGCCGAGCTTTTCGGTGGCGTTGCCGTTAACAAGTGCCGTGATGACCTGCCACATAAAGGCAGCGACCGACGGGAGCGTGCCCACGCCGGAAAGGATGCACAGGACGGCGTACACCTTAATGATGAGGGGGATCTTCTTGACCTCCGTGGCGCTGGGGACGCTGGGGTCGAGTTCGTTTCGATCCATACAGAACCTTTCTCGCTTTGTTGTAGGTTATAAGGATACGCCGCCGACCTGCCAAAAGACAGGACGAACGTCCCAATTGCAACAATGTAAGCCCTAACGGCGGGCGAGACGCGCCGCAACGGAAGCATGCGGGATCGTCGGTCCCGAGGCGATTGCCCAATAAAATGTTTGGCTGCAAAACGGATTATAAGCTCGGTGGGCTTTTAAAAAGCGCTGTTCACGCGCGGGAGTGCTTGTCTTGCCGTGCGTATAATAGGGCAGGTAACGCCAAATAACGAGGCTCTGAGGGGATGCCATGTCTCAAGAAACCATCCACGCGGCCGAGCGTGCCGCGGGACAGGTGAAGACCATGTCGACGTATGATCCGGACTCCGACCAGCTGCATGAGGAATGCGGCATTTTTGGTGTGTGGGCGCCCGATCGCGATGTGGCTCGACTGACGTACTTTGGTCTGCGTGCGCTGCAGCACCGTGGCCAGGAATCGGCTGGAATCGCCGTGGGTGACGGCGGCACGGTTATGGTCCGCAAAGATCTGGGCCTGCTCGACCGCGTGTTCTCCAACGCCGACCTGTCGACGCTCTCCGGCCAGCTGGCCGTGGGTCATGTGCGCTATGGCACCGCCGGTGCCAAGAGCTGGGAAGCCTCTCAGCCGCACCTCTCTACCATCAATAGCGTCATTATCGCGCTCGCGCACAACGGCACCCTCGTCAACACCGACGAGCTGCGCCGTCAGCTGATCGAGCTGGGTGTGCCGTTCCTCTCCAATTCGGATTCCGAGGTTGCGACCAAACTCATCGGCTACTTTACCCAGCGTACAGGCCATCTGCGCGAGGGCATTCGCAAGACCATGGAGCTCGTGCGCGGCGGCTACGCCATGACGCTCATCAACGAGCAAGCGCTCTACGCATTCCGCGATCCACACGGCATTCGCCCGCTCGTGCTGGGCAAGCTGGTGGACGAGGGTCTGGACCAGGCCGATGCCGCAGCCGTTTCGCAACTGCCGTCGCAGGACGGCGCCGCGACGGTCGACTCCGCCGTCCGTGTCACGCGCGCCGGCGGCTGGGTCGTTGCCTCCGAGACCTGCGCGCTCGACATCGTGGGCGCCGAGTATGTCCGCGACGTCCGCCCCGGTGAGATCTTGCGCATCAGCGCCGAGGGCTTGGTATCCGAGCAGGGCGTGCCTGCAGCCGAAGAGCCCGCCAACTGCATCTTTGAGCAGGTCTACTTTGCCCGCCCCGACTCCATCATGAACGGCAAGAGCGTCTATGCCTGCCGTTACGACATGGGTCGTCAGCTGGCACATGAGGAGCCCGTCGAGGCCGACCTGGTCATCGGCGTGCCCGACTCCGGCCTGCCGCCCGCGGAGGGTTATTCGCACGAGAGCGGCATTCCCTTTGGCGAGGGCCTTATCAAGAACCGCTACGTGGGCCGTACGTTTATCGAGCCCACGCAGGAGCTGCGCGCCATGGGCGTGCGCATGAAACTCAATCCGCTGCGCGACAACATCGAGGGCAAGCGCCTGGTCGTCATCGACGACTCCATCGTGCGTGGCACCACTATGGTGCAGCTCGTCAAGATGCTACGCAACGCTGGCGCCAAGGAGATTCATATCCGCATCAACTCGCCCGAGGTCATCTGGCCGTGCTTCTACGGCATCGATACCGACGTGCAGTCGCAGCTTATCAGCGCCAACAAGACGGTCGACGAGATTTGCGAGTATATCGGTGCCGATTCGCTGGCCTTCCTTTCGGTCGAGGGCCTGCTTAAGGTCATGCCCAAGGGCGGTTACTGCGATGCGTGCTTTACCGGCCGCTATCCCGTGGCGATTCCCGAGAGCTTTGGCCGCGACAAGTTTATGGAGGGCTTTAAGCCCCGCAACCTGGACAAGCCGCTGTACTTTGACGACGACGCCGTGGTCGAGAAATACGACGACCGCAGCTGGGAAGAGGAGCACGGCGAGGCCTAAAACCTGCCATATGGGGACAGGTATATTTTGGTAGGTTTTACCTGCTGTTTTGTTGATATGACGGCGGGTGCTGTTATGGCACACGCCGAAATGAACGCAACTATGAGCACCGTTTGGCGCCCGCGCGGCGCCACGGTAGTGGGAGAGGAAGGCTCAGATGAGCGACAGCAAGCATGTGACGTACGAGGATGCCGGCGTCGACACCGCCGAGGGCGGCCGCGCCGTCGACGCTATTAAGCAGATGGTCAAGGACACCAACCGCCCCGAGGTCATCGGCGGCATCGGTGGCTTTGGCGGCCTGTTCTCGGCCGCCGCGCTTAAGGATATGGAAGACCCGATCCTGATTAGCGGCACCGACGGCGTGGGCACCAAGCTCGTGCTCGCCCAGATCATGGACCGTCACGAGACGGTGGGCCAGGACCTGGTCGCCATGTGCGTCAACGACATTTTGGCTTCGGGCGCTGAGCCGCTGTTCTTCTTGGACTACGTTGCCATTGGCCACATCGAGGCCGAGCATATGGCAAAGATCATCAAGGGCGTTGCCGACGGCTGCAAGCTCGCGGGCTGCGCGCTCGTGGGCGGCGAGATGGCCGAGCATCCGGGCGTCATGGCTCCGGCCGATTACGACCTCGCCGGCTTTACCGTGGGCGTCGTCGACCGTCCCAAGATGCTCGACCCCGCGAACGTTCGCCCCGGCGATGTGATCCTGGGCCTGCCTTCCACCGGCGTGCACTCCAACGGCTACTCGCTGGTGCGCAAAGTTATCGGCGTTGACGGCATCAAGCCGGGCACGCCCGAGGCCGCCGCTAAGGCCGAGGAGCTGAGCCGTCCGCTCGAGGAGCTCGGCGGCGCATCGCTGGCCGACGCCCTGCTGGCCCCCACGCGCATCTATGTGAAGCCGATTCTGGAGCTGCTCCGTGGCGGCGCCAACGTTCACGCGATTGCCCACATCACCGGCGGCGGCATCACCGAGAACCTCAACCGCGCGCTTGCCGACGACGTCGACGCCATGGTCACCCGCAACGGCGCCGAGATGGGCTGGGACGTTCCGCCTGTCATCACCTACGTGTCGCGTCAGGCCGAGCTCGCGCCCAACGAGGCATGCAAGACCTTCAACATGGGCGTTGGCCTGTGCCTGATCGTCGCCCCCGAGGACGAGGCCGCCGTGACCGAGGCCCTGGTCGCGCTGGGCGAGAAGCCGTTCCGCGTGGGCGAGTGCGTCGAGGGTTCCGGTAAGGTCGTGTACTCTGATGAGCGCTAGCGAGCAGATGGCTGCTGCCGAGGGCCTGGGCTTTGTGCCCTACACCCGTCCGACCGGCACAGATGCGGCCGATCCGCTCAAGATCGGCGTGCTTATCAGCGGTTCGGGTACCAACCTGCAGGCGCTGATCGACCTGATCGCCGTCGGCAAGCTCAACGCCTCGATTGAGCTTGTGGTGTCGAGCCGTCCTTCGGCCAAGGGCTTGCAGCGCGCCGAGCGTGCGGGCATCCAGACGCTTACGCTGTCCAAGGATGTCTATGCCGACCCCATCGCCGCCGACGAGATCATCGCGCATGAGCTGCTCGAGCGCGGCTGCGAGTACGTGGTCATGGCCGGCTACATGCGCATGGTGCACACGCCGCTGCTGGCGGCGTTCCCCAATCGCGTGGTCAACCTACACCCGGCGCTGCTGCCGAGTTTTACCGGTGCCCATGCGATTGACGATGCATTTGCCCGCGGCGTCAAGGTGACCGGCGTGACCGTGCACTTTGCCAACGAGATTTACGACAACGGCCCCATCATCGCCCAGCGTGCGCTGGCTGTTGAGGAGGGCTGGGACGTCGACACGCTCGAGGAGCACATCCACGCGATTGAGCACGTGCTGTACCCCGAGGTCGTGCAAATGCTCGCCGACGGGCGCGTCCACGTGCTGGAGAGCGGCAAGGTTGCAATTGATGCGCCCCGCGGCTAGCGGCGCACAGTACAATTTAGTTGAGTGGTCAGGGTGGTCATTGGCGCCAAGGCGCGCGTGGCCACCTTTTGTTTTGGGTAGTCACCCGCGACGTTCTTGAATGACTAGTCGTTTAAGAACGTCGCAGGTGACTAGGTGAGAGAGGTGAGCGCATGGCGGATAACGAAGCGCTGTTTACGCCTGAGCTGGTGTTTTTTGATTGGGAGTGTGCGACGCCGGGTGAGGCGTTTGCGCAGCTCGAGAGTGAGCTTGCTCCGCGCGGCTACATTGCCGACGGTTGGCTCGACGCCGTTCGCACGCGCGAGGATGCCTATCCCACGGGTCTTGCCATGCCGGCGGCAAACATTGCCATTCCGCATACCGATCCGGGGTTTGTGGCCAAGCCCTATATCGCGGTGGTGAAGCCCGCCGCGCCCGTGACATTTAACGCTATGGCTGGCATGGGCGCTCCGGTGCCGGCGCAGATCGTCATCAATCTGGGCATCGCCGAGCCGGGCGGCCAGGTCGAGGCCCTGCAGGCGCTCATGAACATCTTTATGGACGCCGATGCCGCATCCGACGTGCTCGGCCAGACCACGCCGCAGGGCATGGTCGACGCTATCCGCCGTCACTTCTAAGGTGCCGGCTGCCAGAGCTGTCCCCTTTGCACCAAAATGGTGCAGATTAACCTGTCCCCAATGCACCAAGCGTGCCGCGGGGGCTGCGTTGTGACACAATGGCGTTTGTTCGATTCGTTATGCGAAAGGCCAACTATGGCAAATAAGAAAAAGAACTCCGCACCCGAGCCGACGCCCGAGCAGCAGGCTCGCGCCGCCTCCAGCTCTCGCAAGAAGCAGCGCAAGACCCGCGTGTCCAAGACTGTCAAGATCGTTCTGGTGGTCATCGGCGTGCTGGCGATGCTGCTTTCCGTCTCGGCGATGGCGTGCTCCGGCCTTATGTCGCAGGCCGAGGACACCTCGGGCTACAAGCTGACCGGCGGTGTTGCTGCTACTATCAACGGCACCAACCTCACCGAGGACACCGTGACCAAGCAGATCATGAGCATGCGCACGTCCTACGGCTACACCAAGGACAAGGACTGGGCGCAGTATCTGGTCGACAACGACCTCACGCCCAAGAAGTATCGCAAGCAACTCATCGACTCCTACACGCAGCAGATTCTGCTTCAACAGGCACAGAAGGAGAACGGCGTGACGGTGTCGGACGAGGAAGTCGAGAAGGCTTGGAAGGACGCGTGCAAGCGCGCGGGCGGTGCCAAGGCCTTTAAGAAGACCCTCAAGACCTACGGCTACACCGAGGACACCTACAAGGATTCGCTCAAGGAGAGCCTGGCGCAGCAGAAGCTCAAGGATGCCGTGGCACCCACCAGCAAGCCCAAGGACAGCGAGATTGTCGATTACATCAACGAGAACCTGTCTAACTACAACGATGCCCGTCGTTCGTCGAATATCCTGATCAAGGTCGATTCCGACGCTTCCGACGAGGACAAGGCTGCCGCCAAGGCCAAGGCGCAGGAGTGCTTGGACAAGATCAACTCCGGCGAGCTGAGCTTTGAGGACGCCGTGGAGCAGTATTCCGACGACACCGGCTCCAAGGAGAAGAAGGGCGACGTAGGCTGGGACAAGCTCACCACTTTTGTCGATAGCTACCAGACGGCGCTCGAGGGGCTCAACAAGGGCGACGTGAGCGACGTGGTCGAGTCGACGTATGGTTACCACATCATCAAGTGCACCGACTACTTCCATGTCGATAGCCAGGTCGATGACATTAAGCAGGTGCCCAAGGACATCAAGAAGTATGTCTCCAACGTGGTGAAGACGCAGGCAGAGAGCACTGCGTACAGCGAGTGGCTGGAGCAGTACAAGAAGGACGCCGACATCACCGTTAACCCCATGCCCAAAGACGTGCCATACAACGTCAGCCTGAAGGGCGTCACCAAGAGTTCGACCGACGATTCGTCGACGACTGAGTAATCATGGGGCGGTGCTCGCGCGAGTGCCGCCCACGCTATTAGAGAGGATTTGCAGATGACCAACGAAGAGCTGCAGAAGGAAATGATCGCGGCCATGAAGGCCAAGGACAAGGTTCGCCTGTCCATCATTCGCCAGGTTAAGGCCGAGGTGAAGAATATCGAGGTCAATGAGCGCCGCGATGTGACCGAGGAAGACGTCAACAGCATGATCAAGCGTCTGATCAAGCAGACGAGCGAGACGCTGGAGATGTCCATCAAGGCCGGCACCGACCAGGAGCGTACCGACAACCTGACCGAGCAGGTCAAGATTCTGGAAAGCCTGCTGCCCGCGCAGGTTTCGGGCGAGGAGCTCGAGGCTCTGATCGAGCAGGTCATCGCCGAGCTGGGCGCCACGTCCAAGAAGCAGATGGGCCAGGTCATGGGAGCGCTCGGCAAAGCCACCGGCGGCAACTTCGACAAGCCTGCCGCGGCAAAGATCGTCGGCGCGAAGCTTGTCTAAGAGGCGGTCGGCACATAGTTGATGTTGAGGGGCGTGACCATCGCGGTCGCGCCCTTTTTTGGTGCTTGCACAGGACGGGCGCTCATTGGGGACAGACTTAAATGAGTGCCCAATGAGCAGGTACTCATTTAAGTCTGTCCCCAATGAGTGGGTGGAAGATTGCGGGTTCTTTACGGGAATGTAGTGTGGGCTGCGGAAACGTGGTTCTTTCCGTACAATAGTTCAACTCGTGTAAACGCAGGGAAGGGACATTCATGGCAGACATGATCGAGATCAAGCATCTCAACAAGTACTTTGGCGACCTGCATGTGCTCAAAGATATCAACCTCACCGTCAAGCGCGGCGAGAAGCTCGTAATGATCGGGCCTTCTGGTTCGGGTAAGTCGACGCTCATCCGTTGCGTCGATTATCTGGAGGAGCCTACGTCGGGCGAGGTCCTCATCGACGGTACGCCGCTCACCAAAAAGAATCACCTGGAGATGGCTCGCAAGTATAGTTCCATGGTGTTTCAGCAGTTCAACCTGTATCCCAACATGACGGTGCTGGGCAATCTGACGCTCGCGCCCATCAAGCTGCAAAAGAAGAGCAAGGAGGAGGCGACCGAGATCGCCATCGCCGCGCTCAAGCGCGTCGGCATGGCGCATAAGGCCGGCGAGTATCCGCAGAACCTCTCGGGTGGTCAGCAGCAGCGCATCGCCATCGCCCGCGCCCTGTGCACCAAGCAGCCCATCATCCTGTTTGACGAGCCGACCTCGGCGCTCGACCCCGAGATGGTCCAGGAGGTTCTGGACGTTATGATTGAGCTCGCGCAGGAGGATATCACCATGATCTGCGTGACGCACGAGATGGGCTTTGCGCGCCAGGTGGCCGACCGCGTCATCTTTATGGAGGACGGCCGCATTCTGGAGGAGGGCACGCCCGAGCACTTCTTCGATAACCCCGAGAACCCGCGCTGCCGCGAGTTCCTGTCCAAGATTCTGCACTAGGCGCGGTGATGGACATGACGGATATGACGAGGGCGGCCGTGTCGCGCCGTCACTTTTTACAGCTGGCGGGCGCCGGCATGCTTGCGCTGACGGGGACCGCGCTTACCGGTTGCGGCAACTCCACCAGCGGCGAGGGCTCCGACAAAGGGTCCAAGCTTGCGGCCATTAAGTCGCGTGGTCATCTGAATGCCGGCGTCAAGAAGGACGTTCCCGGCTACGGCTATTACGACACCGCCAAGGGCCGCTTTGAGGGTATGGAAGTCGATTTGTGCTACCAGATCGCCGCTGCCGTCTTTGGCGTGAGTTACAAGGAGGCCCGCGCCCAGGAGCTTGTCGAGTTTACCGACGTAACGCCCAAGACGCGCGGCCCGCTGATCGATAACGGTCAACTCGACGTGGTCGCGGCGACCTACACCATTACCGACGAGCGCAAGAAGAGCTGGGATTTCTCGACGCCGTACCGCACCGACTACGTGGGACTCATGGTCAAGAAGCGGTCGGGTTTTACCTCGATTGAGGACCTGGACGGCAAGGTCATCGGCGTGAGCCAGGGTGCTACCACGCAGGGCCTGATCGAGCAGATGATCAAGGACAACGGCTTTAGCTGCAAGCCCGAGTTTAGGGCCTTTAGCGGCTACCCCATCATCAAGAGTTCGCTCGACGCCGGCAATATCGACGTCTTTGCCATGGACCGCTCCACGCTGGCCGGTTACATGAACGAGACCGTTGAGCTGTTGCAGCCCGAGGTCAAGTTTGGCGAGCAGGGCTATGGCGTGGCGACCAAGAAGGGCTGCGACCTTTCGGCCGTGGTCGATCAGGTGACTTGCGATCGCCTGGCCGATGGCTGGCTCGACCAAGAGGTCAAGACCTGGGGTCTTGTATAGGCGCATCGTCCAAGGAAGGAATCAAATGCTCGAAGGATTATTTGACGCCGACCGTTGGTCGACGACATTTCAAAACATGGGGCCCTTCTGGGAGGGCTTTGGCGTGACGCTGCAAGTGGTTGTTGCCGGTCTGCTGCTGTCGCTGGTGCTGGGCACGCTGCTGGGCGTGTTCTCTACCACTCGCTCGCGCGTGCTGCGCGCCATAAGCCGCGTGTACGTGGAGTTTTACCAGAACACCCCGTTGCCCGTGCAGGTGCTCTTTATGTACATGGCTGGTCCGCAGTTTTTGCAGGCCATAACCGGTGCCGGCCAGCCGGTGCGCATCGCGCCGTTCGTGCTGGGCTTCTTGGGCGTGGGCCTGTATCACGCGGCCTACATCTCGGAGGTCATCCGCACCGGTATCGAGGCCGTTCCGCGTGGTCAGATGGAGGCGGCGCAGAGCCAGGGCTTCACCCGTGCACAGGCATATTGGTACATCGTGCTGCCCCAGACGTTCAAGATCATCCTGCCGCCGCTGTGCAACCAGGCGCTCAACCTGGTCAAGAACACGTCGGTGCTCGCACTCGTGGCCGGCGGCGACCTTATGTACCGCTCCGACAACTTTGTGAGTCTGTACGGTTACCTGCAGGGATACATCGTCTGCTGCCTTATGTACTTCATCATCTGCTTTCCGCTCGCCATGCTGGTGCAGTGGCTCGAGCGCCGCTCCAAGGAGCGTCCGCGCGGCGTGAGCCTGGCCGAGCTGGGGCTCGACAACGTAGAGGAGGCCTAGCGCATGGAAATCTTCAACGCGACCAACCTGCTCTACATTTGGGGCGGCTTTGTTAAGACAATCGAGATCTCGGCGCTGTCGATCTTTTTCTCGCTCATCTTTGGCACGGTGCTGGCGCTTGTTAAAAGCTATGCGCCCCGTCCGTTCCGTATTTTGGTGAGCGCCTATATCGAGCTGTTCCGTTGCACGCCGAACCTGCTGTGGATTCTGTTTATCTACTTTACGGTGCAGGGTTTGGACATTGTGATTTCGACCATCGCCTTTACGCTGTTTACCAGCGCTGTTATGGCCGAGATTGTGCGCGGCGGCCTCAACTCGATTCCGCGGGGCCAGTTTGAGGCGGCGCAGAGCCAGGGTTTTGGCTTCTTTGCCACCATGCGCTACATCATTCTGCCGCAGACGTTTAAGACGATCATTCCGGCGCTGTTTAGCCAATGCACGACCGTCATTAAGGACAGCTCGTATCTTTCGGGCATTAACGTGGCCGAGCTTATGTACACGGCAAACGTCGTGATGGCCCATGCGATCGATCTGTCGCAGGTGCTTATGCTCTACGGCCTGGTGTTTGCGATGTACTTTGTGCTCAACTTTGGTATTTCGCTGCTGGTGAGGGCGTATCAGAGGCGAATGGTGGCAGCGTAGAATGTGGCAAAGGGACAGCCCCTTTGTCACATAGAGAAAGGAATCGCGATGAGCGATCTGGAGAATAAGAAGAATCCTGTGGTCATTACCATCGCGCGCGACTTTGGCGCCGAGGGCCACGAGATTGGTCGCATGCTTGCTAACGAGTTGGGGATTCCGCTGTACGACAACGAGCTGCTGGTGCGCGCGTCGCTGCGCGCGGGCGAGTCGCTCGATAAGATGGCGGCCTACGACGAGCGCCTGGCCGTGGAGAACATGGCGTTTCTGCCCGACCGCTACGATGCACGCTCGTACTCGGACAAGCTGTTCCAAAAGATGAGCCAGGTGATCTTGGACCTGGGCGAGACCGAGAGCTGCATTATCGAGGGTCGTCTGTCCGATTACCTGCTGCGCAACAACCCCAACCACATCGCCGTGTTGGTGACCGCTCCCTTTGAGGACCGCGTCGAGATCGTGCGCAAGAAGCGTGGCCTCAACAAAAAGAAGGGCGCCAAGCTAGTTAAACAGCAGCAGAAGGCGCGCGAGGCATTCTACAAGCGCTACAGCGCCGGCAAGTGGAAGATGACGAGCGGCAAGGACATCGTCGTCAACCGCGCCAAGCTGGGCCGCGAGGGCTGCAAGGACGTCATCGCCGCGGCCTACCGCTACAAGGTGGCCCAACTCGAAGGCTAGCCGACTAAAAACCACCACAAAGGGTACAGGCACCTTTGTGGTGGTTTTTGTTTTAGGCCGAGGGGAAGGCCTTGGCGGCAGTGCCTATCCTCGGCTTTTGCATAGTCTCGATCTGTAACACCAAGCCAGCGAAAATGGCTCTAACTGTTACAGATTGAGATAAACCGTTCGGCCGTCAGCCCAACGTCTTGATCTGTAACACCAGGCGGCATATTTGGTCTCTAACTGTTACAGATTGAGATGCAGCGTGGCCGGCCGGCACAATATCTCGATCTGTAACAACTACGATGCTCAACGGGCTCCACGTGTTACAGATCGAGACAAAGCGACCGACAAGACCCCAGACCACCACAAAGGTGCCTGTCCCCATCGTGGTGGTTGGGGCGACCGGCATAGAAAAAGTCCCCGCCGGGCGTGTGCTCGACGGGGACTTTGCCGTTTAATGGCTAGCGCTGAGGGTGATTACTCGCCCAGCAGGCTCTTGGTGATGGAGGCAGCGGCCTTCTTGCCGGCGCCCATCGCCAGAATGACCGTAGCGGCACCGGTGACGATGTCGCCGCCAGCCCAGATGCGGGGATCGGTGGTCTGGCCGGTCTCCTCGTCGGCAACGATGTAGCCCCACTTGTTGAGCTCCATCTTGCCGCCGATCTTCTTTGCGAAGGGGTTGGCGTTGGTGCCGATAGCCGAAATAGCGACGTCGCAGGGGATCTCCTCGATGGCGCCCTCGATGGGCACCGGGCGACGGCGGCCGGACTCGTCGGGCTCGCCGAGCTCCATCTTCTGGACCTTGACGGCGCACACGGAGCCGTCCTCGCCAGCGACAAACTCGAGCGGGGAGACGAGCGGCAGAACCTCGACGCCCTCGGCCTTAGCATGGTGCAGCTCGGCGCGACGGCAGGGCATCTCGTCCTCGGTACGACGGTAGGCGATGATGGCGTGCTCGGCGCCCAGGCGCTTGGCGGTACGGACGGCGTCCATGGCCACGTTGCCGCCGCCAAAGACAACGACGTTCTTGCCGTGCTTGGTGGGGGTGTCGTACTCGGGGAACTTGTTGGCCTTCATCAGGTTCACGCGGGTGAGGTACTCGTTAGCGAAGAAGACGTTGGGCAGGTTCTCGCCGGGGACGTTGAGGAACTTGGGCAGGCCTGCGCCGGTCGCCACGTAGATGGCGTCGAAGCCCTGCTCGAACAGCTCCTCGGCCGTGGCCATATTGCCCACGACGGAGTTGTACTCAAACTTGACGCCCATGTCCTCCAGGCCGTCAATCTCGCGCTTGACGACTGCCTTGGGCAGACGGAACTCGGGGATGCCGTAGACCAGCACGCCGCCGCCGGTGAAGAATGCCTCGAAGACGGTAACGTCAAAGCCGTTGCGGGCGAGCTCGCCGGCGCAGGTGATGCCGGACGGGCCGGAGCCGACGACGGCGACCTTCTTGCCGTTCTTGGGGGCCATCTTGGGCGTGGAGGCGAGCTCGGGGCGATCACCCAGGAAGCGCTCGAGCTGGCCGATGGCCACGGGCTCGGACTTCTTACCACGGATGCACTTGCCCTCGCACTGGTTCTCCTGCGGGCAGACGCGGCCGCAGATAGCGGGAAGCATGGAGTCCTCGCGGATGGTATCGAGAGCGCCGCCGAAGTCCTTCGCGCGGATCTGCTCGATAAAGCGGGGGATGTTGATGTTGACAGGGCAGCCCTCAACACAGAACGGCTTCTTGCAGTTGAGGCAGCGCTCGGCCTCGGCCAGCGCCATCTCTTCGGTGAAGCCCTTGTCGACGGGGCGGAAGTCGCAGGCGCGCTCGGCAGCCGGCTCCTCGTTATCGGGGGTGCGGGGCGACTTCATATCGGCAACGAAACGACCGTTAACTAGTGGCATGCGCAGCTCTTTTCCTCATAGGCCTTGAGGGACTCGCCCTCTTCGGAACGGTAAGCGGCCTGGCGGGCACGAAGGTCATCCCAGTCGACCAGGGTGGCATCGAAGTCGGGGCCGTCGACGCAAGCGAACTTGGTCACGCCGCCCACCTCGACGCGGCAGCAGCCGCACATGCCGGTGCCGTCAACCATGATGGGGTTGAGGGACGCGGTAATGGGGGTGTCGTACTTCTGGGCGGTGAGGGTCGAGAACTTCATCATCGGAACGGGGCCGACGCAGAAGACCTGGCTCACGGCCTTGTCCTGCAGCAGGCGCTCCAGCGGAGCGGTGACAACGCCCTGCTCGCCGTAGGAGCCGTCATCGGTGGTGATATGGATGTGGTCCTCGTCGAGGAGCTCGCGGAACTGGTCCTCCATGAGCAGGAGGTCCTTGGTGCGGGCGCCCATGATGGCGTGGACCTCGTGGCCGGTCTCGACCAGGTGCTTGGCGACCGGGAAGGCAATTGCCAGGCCGACGCCGCCGCCAATGACGGCACAGGGGCCCTCGGCCATCTCGGTGGGAACGCCCAGCGGACCCACGACGTCGCGCAGCGACTCGCCGGCCTCGTAGGTGGAAAGCATCTCGGTGGTCTTGCCGATCACCATGAAGATGAACTCGACCCAGCCCTCGTCACCGTTCCAACCAGCTAGGGTAAACGGGACGCGCTCGCCCGTCTCGTTGGCGCGAACCATGAGGAACTGTCCAGCGTGCGCATGCTTGGCGATCGCGGGCGCCTCGATGCGGAACTTGAACACCTTCTCCGAGAACTGCGTCTTCTCCAGGATCTTATACATAGAACCCCTCTCTTGTTAGGGCCGCCGAACCGTGCCTCCACGGAAATGGACGGTAGCCCGAGTAAAACCGTACGCGCACAGGCGTTGTGCAAACATACGGTGCAAATTATACCCTCATGGACATGCTGTTTACGTGTGTCTTCGGCGGTTGGGAAAAGGGTTTATCCACTTCGACCTACCAAATAGGGATAGGTTTATTTTGGTCGGTTTTATCAGGCAAAACGGCAAAGGGGGCCGGCCTCGGGTTGTGATGAGGCCGGCCCCCTTTGGGGTGTTATGCGTGTATGGCGGCGCGGGGTTTATTGCGATGCGGCCACCGGGGCGTTTCCGCAGATAAAACCTGCCAAAATAAACCTGTCCCTAAACGGTAGGTTTTAGTGCTTGCCGTTGGCGGAGGCGGCGCCGTTGACGTGGTCGCGGGCGTAGATTACGCCGTGGACGATGGCCAGACCGGCGGCATCTGCGGCGCGGGCGCAGGTGTCCTGGAAGTCCTCGGCCTCGCGGGCGCGCAGCTGCTTGAGCACATAGTCTGCCACGGCCATCTTGCCGGGAGGGTTGCCGATGCCGGTGCGGATACGGCTAAAGTCGCGGCTGCCCATCTTGTCGATGATGGAGCGCAGGCCGTTGTGACCGGCATGGCCTCCGCCCACCTTGACGCGCACGTCACCGGCGGGAATGTCGAGCTCGTCGTGAATCACGAGCAGCTCCTCGGCCTTGATCTTGTACTCGCGGCAGAGCTTGGAGATGGGTCCGCCCGAGGTGTTCATGTACGACTGCGGCTTGACCAGCACGATCTGGCGCTTGCCACCCTCTTCCTCGGGATCGTTGATGTTGATGAGTGCGACCTCGGCGCCGGCCTGGTTTTTCCAGTACGTGACACCGGCCTGACGGGCCAGCTCATCGATCGCCTTAAAGCCGGCGTTGTGGCGGGTCTCGGCATATTCCTCACCCGGGTTGCCAAGTCCGGCAACCATGCGAATCTTAAGCGGCTGTGCAGCTGCCATGTTCATCCTTTCGTTGATTTGTCGCCTGCTATGGTGAGCGACCCTGTTGCCGCTGTCAAATGGAGGGTAATTGAGGGCGTTTGGGGGCGTTTGGACGGCCGTCGAAATCCGAGGTGGACAGTTAGTTCAGATACGTATAAGTTCTGAGGACTCGAATTACTCAATTCAATGCCGATACGTTGTTTTGGAGCTTTAGTTAGTCCATATGGCGCTGTTTTGAAGTCTACCCTGCCTTCAAATAGGGCGAATGGTATAGAGATAGCTGCAAAACAGTCTAATTCAATGCGTCCATTTATACGTATTTGAACTAACTGCCCAGCCCTGCTCGACGGCGCACGGGTGATTCGCCGTTTAGACCGGCGCGAGGCCGGTTCCGGCCCGCAGAGCGTTGAGCCAAGCGGCCTGACGCTTGCGATAGCCCTTGATACGGTACCGGAATCGGACTCCTGCGAGTCGATGCATCGTTTGGGCGAAGGCTTCGAGTGCAACAAGGTCTTTCATTTGGTCGCGATTGATAACCAGGACGTGGATGCCCATGGCCTTGAGGCCATTATTTCGATTGCCATCGTGGATGCGAGCGTTTTGAAGCTCATGCCCAATTCCGTTGTATTCGTTGTCGACTCCGGCTGCCGGGCAATATAGGTCGCAGATGGCATAGGGGATGCCCGAGGACATGTTGACCGCAAGAGTATCGAAGTCGATTCGATGGTTGAGTAGCAGGCCGCCCATGGGCAGGCTGCTACACCCGAATCCGCCAAAGCGCATGGGCGCTCCGAGAACAGCAAACATTAGGGATTCGGCTGGGGATGCAGATCCGGGTCGGGCAAGTTTGACGGCTGTGCGAAACGAGGTATATGAGCTGCTTTTTGCGAACCGTGCGATCGCCTCGAGCTCCTCGATGGTCGTGGCTGGCTCGCATTTGTAGTGCGCCTGTTCGTAGCGGGTTTCATTTTGCTGCTCGGTCACCGACTGGTCGCTCCGGCAATCGAGATCGTTCGTCGCTTCGAAGGTGTCGGCCTTGGGCCAGATGTCGTCATAGGCGATGGGGTAGGTTGCCTCGGGCAGAAGAGAATACGTTCCGAGCAGCTCCATGAGAAGCATTAAGGTTTTGGCAACCGATTCATTTTTGGAACACAGCATGGCTGTCATGGCAGGAGACGTTGCGTAGATGTCGGCCTCGACGTGCATAATTGCACCTTCAGGAAGCGGAGCGGAGAGAATATGTTGAAGAAGTCGCTTGTCGGGGCGTCTGTTGTCTTCGTTTGAAACGAGAAGATCGAGTAGTTCGGAATCATCTTCATTCCAGGCATCGAGCATCGAAAGCGCGTCAAAGTCTATGGCGTCATTATTGGGGATGCAGCCAGCCAGAGCTTGTGATTGCTGTCCGATGTCGATGGAGTCCCACGGAAGCGCAGAGTAAGCCCGTCGTGCGCGGCGAATCGCGCGGAGGGCGGAGAGATGTGAAATCACGGTCGTCATAACTACAAGGTACTAAGCCGTTGGCGAAACGCGGTCGCCGCGTCGTTCTTTTCGCTCAGTGGGGTGTTGTGTGCCATGAACGGCTGGGTGTTATGAAGTCGGAGGAATTGGTTGAGGGGATTGCGGGAAATCGAGCTCTACCGCGAGGGTTGACGATGGCTACTGGACAGTTAGTTCAGATACGTATAAGGCATCGCGCGTTCGAGGCGTTTCTAAGGGCCCTCGAGGACGATTTGAGGGTAAATGTGCAGCGGTAATGCTCGAAAACGATGAGTTTTGGGCGGCATAGCGTCCGCCGGGGAGCTCAGAAAGCTCCGAACGGCCCTTTGGGGCTTTAAATAAATACGTATCTGAACTAACTGTCCAAGGCAGGTTGACGAGGAATAGAAAAAGGGTCGGAAGCGTGCTTCCGACCCTTTAAAAACATCGAAGATGATGCGATGCGCAGTAGACTACAGCGCGAAGTCGCCGCCGACGAGCGTGGAGACGGGCTCCTCGTGGTAAACGGCGGAGATGGCCTGAGCGAACTCCTCGGCGACCGAGATGGTCTTGATCTTGCCGCCGACCTCGACGGGGATGGCGTCGGTGACGACGCACTCGACGATGGGGGCATCGTTCAGGCGCTCGATGGCCGGACCGGAGAAGATGCCGTGGGTGGCGCAGACGTAGATGTCGCCGGCGCCCATAGCCTTGAGCTCCTTGACGTTGGCGCACAGGGTGCCAGCGGTGTCGATCATGTCGTCGTTGATGATGCAGGTCTTGCCCTTGATGTCACCGATGATGCCCATGACCTCGGCGGCGTTGTGGCGCGGACGGCCCTTGTGGGCGATGGCCAGGTCGCAGCCGAGCATGTCGGACAGCTTCTTGGCGGCCTTGGCGCGACCCACGTCGGGGGAGACGACAACCAGGTTGTCGGTGTCGAAGTGCATGTCGTTGTAGTACTGGCCAAACAGCGGCAGTGCGGACAGGTGGTTAACCGGGATATCGAAGAAGCCCTGGATCTGGCCCTGGTGCAGGTCGAGGGTGATGATGCGGTTGACGCCGGCACGCTCGAGCAGGTTGGCGACGAGGCGGGCGGTGATGGGCTCGCGCGGGCCGGCCTTGCGGTCCTGGCGGGCATAGCCGTAGTGGGTGATAACGGCGGTGATGGAGCGGGCGGATGCGCGCTTGGCAGCGTCGGTGGCGATGAGCAGCTCCATGAGCATGTCGTTGACGTTGCCGCCGGCCACGGACTGAATCAGGAAGACGTCGGCGCCGCGGACGGTCTCGTCGTAGCGGGCGTAAATCTCACCATTGGCGAACTGCTTTAGCGTAAGGCCCGAAAGCTCGACCCCAAGGTACTCAGCAATCTTCTGAGCGAGGGGACGGTTGGAGGAACCGGAATACACGCGGATGGACTTGCGCATATTCTCCGACTTCTCGGGATCATTAATCGGCATTACCCTTCTCCTTTATATCGAATGCCATATAGATGCCTTGTTGCATTGTAACCGCGCGGCGGGGTTTATCGAGTCTTGATAACGTCTTTACCGTCAACGGACACGAACCGACCACTCATCCGGCCGCGCAGGTCAGCATAGAAAAAGGAGCCGTCCCCATGGGAACAGCTCCTTAGATGCTTGGTAAAACGTTATACCTCGTCGTCCTCGTGCAGACGGCGGCGATAAACGGCGGCCCAGCCCTCAATATTTACCTGACGGGCGCGGCCCAGACCGAGTGCGTCGGCCGGGACCGGCTCGGTGATGACAGAGCCGGCGGCCACGAGTGCACCGTCGCCAATCTGGGCGGGCGCGACCATCATGGTGTCGGAACCGATGAAGGCATCCTTGCCGATGACGGTCTTGTGCTTGTGGACGCCATCGTAGTTGCAGGTGATGGAGCCTGCGCCCACGTTGACGCCGGAGCCCATGGTGGTGTCGCCGATGTAGGACAGGTGGGGCACCTTGGAACCCTCGCCGATCGTGGACTTCTTGATCTCCACGTGCGTACCGGCCTTGGAGCCGTCGAGCATGTGGGTGCCCGGGCGCAGGTAGGCGCGCGGGCCGCAGTCGACGCCGTTCTCGATGACGGCCTCGATGGCGATGGTCTCATCGATGGTGCAGCCGCTGCCGACGGTGGTGTCGGTGAGGCGGCTGTTGGGGCCGAGCTGGCACTCCTCGCCCACGGTGACGTGTCCGATCAGGTGCGTCTGCGGCCAGACGACGGTGTCGCGGCCGATGGTGGCGTCGGGGCCGATCCAGGCCTGCGTGGGGTCGATGAACGTGACGCCCTCGGCCATCCAGTGCTCGTTGATGCGGTCGCGCGCGATGGCGGTAAGCTGCGCGAGCTGGATACGGCTGTTGACGCCCAGGCCGTCGCGGTAGTCGTCGCAGTGGAAGATGGAGACTGCCTGGCCGTGACCCTTGAGGATTTCGAGCATGTCGGGCAGGTAGTACTCGGACTGCGCGTTGTCGTTGCCGATCTCGTTAATGTGGGCGGCGAGCTGCGCGCCGTCGAAGGCGTAGCAGCCGGCGTTGCACTCGAGTAGCTCGGCGGCCTGCTCGGGCGTGCAGTCCTTCTGCTCGATGATGCGCTCGATCTGCCCGTCGGCGCCCAGCTTGATGCGGCCGTAGCCGAAGGGGTCGGGCGGGGTCATGGTCATGACGGTGCAGGCGAGCTCGCCGGTGGCGACGGTCTGTGCGAACTTGGCGACGGTGTCGGCGGTGATGAGCGGCAGGTCGCCGTTGAGCACGACGACGGGGCCTTGCGTGATGCCGCAGGCCTCGAGCGCGACCTTGACGGCGTGACCGGTGCCCAGGCGCTCGGTCTGCTCGACGCACTCGACCTTGGTGGCGCTGTTGGCGTAGGCGCCATCGATGAGGGCGCGCATCTCGTCGGCGTGGCTACCGATGACGACCACGACGCGGCTGCAGCCGGCCTTGATGGTGGCGTCGACGATCCACTGGACCATGGGCTTACCCAGGATCTTGTGCGAAACCTTGCAGTGGTTCGACTTCATGCGGGTGCCCTCGCCGGCGGCGAGGATAATTGCGGTTGCGTCCATGTGATCTCCTGTTACGTTATAGAGACGTGTGTTTGGAAACGATACACGGCGCAATATGATACCGCAGGCATATGATGAGCGCGTAACGATTGACGCGTGACGGCCGATGTCGCTGCCGCCGGTGTGGTGTTTGCGCTGGTTGTGCATGGCGGCGGCGCTGCGGCGTTGACGTTTTGCGCGAGGGGATGGGAGGTGCCCGTGGATATCATGCGAGAGGAATCGGGCAACGAGCCCGTCGCGGCGTTCTCGATGTCGCATCCGGCTGTGCCGGCACTCTATATAGTGCTGACGCTGGGGCTCACCATGTTCTCGATGCAACCGGTGCTGATCGCGCTGTCGCTTGCGGGCGGGCTGGCGTACGGGTTTGCGACGCGCGGTGCTGCGCGCACGTTGGGGGCGCTTCGCTGGCAGCTGCCAGTGATTTTGATCATTGCGCTGGTCAACCCGCTGTTTAGTGCATCAGGCTCAACGGAGCTGTTTCGTATTGGCATGCGTGCGGTGTATCTAGAGAGCATGGTTTACGGCCTGTGCATGGGTGGGCTGTTTGTGGCGAGCGTGCTGTGGTTTGAGGCCGCGGCGTCGATGCTTGGCTACGACAAGGTGCTCTCACTTTTGGGCAACGCCGCGCCGGTAATCGCGCTCATGATTTCGATGTGCATGCGGCTTATCCCGCAGTTTTTACGCCGCGGTCGTACGGTGCTGTCGGTGCAGGATGCGATCGATGTACCGGGGCGTGCGCCCACCGATCCCGTGCGATCGCGCCTGCGGGCGTCGAGCGTGCTGATGGGCTGGGGCATGGAAGATTCGCTGGAGCGTGCGGACGCCATGCGCTCCCGTGGGTGGGGCGCCGCGACGCGTCGCACGACGTATGCGCGGTATCGACTGGGGCGCAGCGACGTTGCCGCGCTGGTCGGGCTCGCGCTGTTTGGTGCCGCCACGGTGGCGGTGGCATGGACCGCGACAGCGCAGTATTCGTTTTACCCGCAGCTCTCGGTGCCCGTACCGTGGCTGGGCTATGTCGTGTACGCTGCTTGGATGGTGCTGCCCTGCGTGCTGCACGCGATCGATGAGAAGAGGTTCGGCTGATGGCTCGGTTGGATAGGGACCCGGTGTCGGGCGCGGCGTGCGGCCCGGATATGCCGGCGATTGAGGTGCGGAGCCTGAGCTTTGCCTACCCCGGGGCTGATGCTTCGGTGCTCGAGGGGCTCGACTGGTCTGTTCCCCAAGGTGCATTTGCGCTGCTTGTTGGCGGTACCGGATCGGGCAAGTCGACGCTGCTGTCGCTGCTCAAGCCCGAGATCGCTCCGGCGGGCGAGCGCACTGGTGATGCGCGCGTGCTGGGCGAGAACGTTGCCGACATGGACGTGCGCGCGTCTGCGGAGCGCGTGGGCTACGTGTTCCAGGATCCCGAGAACCAGATTGTGTGCGAGACCGTGTGGCACGAGATGGCGTTTGGCCTGGAAAACTTAGGCATGTCGCGCGACGAGATGCGCCGCCGTGTTGCCGAGACCAGCTATTTCTTTGGTCTAGAGGACTGGCTTCATCGCTATACCGATACGCTTTCGGGTGGCCGCAAACAGCTGCTGTCGCTTGCCGCCGTCCTGGCGCTGCGTCCGCGTGTGCTGCTGCTCGACGAGCCCACGTCTCAGCTCGATCCCGTTGCCGAGAAGAATTTTCTTCACGCGCTGTTTCGCGTGAACCGTGAGCTGGGCTGCACGGTTGTAGTGGCTACGCATCAACCGCGGCCGATGCTCGAGTATGCGACGTGTGCGTACCGGATTGAGGGCGGTCGCGTGCGCGAAGTGGCGGATATGGCTTCTTTGGGACGCCGAGAATCGCTGTTTTCCGATGACATGTTGGGGTGGGGTGCCATCCGATGTGCAAAAAACGGAGTATTCAGCAGGCGTGAGGACAATTTGGGCTCTCTGGAGCCGCCCGGGGACGTATCGAGCGCGAAAAATAGTTCGGAATTGGACAAATCGTCCGAATTTGTGGCGCAAACGTCGCTCGAGGACGGATCGGAAGCCTTCCCACGCACGGATGGAAGCAGAATACTCCAAAAAATGCACGGCGGATCGGCTACCACCCTGTCGGAAGGCTGGTTTCGCTACGATCGCGCGGGCGGTTGGGTGCTGCGCGGGCTCGATGTGGCGTTTTCAGCCGGCGCGGTGCATGCGGTCGTGGGCGGAAACGGCTGCGGCAAGTCGACGATGCTCTCGGTGCTGGCCAAGACGGCTAAGCTGCAGCGTGGCCGCATGGTGCGTGGGACGGCTTCGGCGGCGCTGCTGCCACAGAATCCCAAGGCATTGCTGGTCGCCGAAACGGTGCGCGACGAGCTGATGGAATGGGCTTCGGCCTGCGGGTACGACGAGGCCACAGCACAGGAGCAGGCAGCGCGCCTGGGTCTGGCGGGCTTGGAGACGCGTCACCCGTACGATCTTTCGGGCGGTCAGCGCCAGCTGCTTGCGTTGGCAAAGCTGCTGTTGATTGGTCCGGAGCTGCTGCTGCTTGATGAGCCCACCAAGGGCCTTGATCTGGCAAGTCGCTGCATTATCGCCCGAGCCCTGCGCGAGCATGCGCAGGCAGGTGGCACCGTCGTCATTGCCACGCACGACTTAGTCTTTGCCGAGCAGGTGTCCGACGACGTCGCCATGATGTTCGACGGCGAGATCGCCTGCATGGAGCCTCCGGCAGATTTCTTTGCCGACAACGTGTTCTACAGGGCGTGATGGGATGACGGATTATCGCGTCGCTCGCCTACTCGCAAAAATGGAGATCCCGCTGCTCCTGGCGGTGCCGGCAGTGATGACTGCGGCGTTGTTGGCGGGCATTGAGCAGGCGGCGCTTGCCATGCTGGTTGTAGTGGCGCTCGTGCTCGCACTGTTCTTTGCGGGCTATGAGACATCACGTCCAGGCCTGCGCCAGATCATGCCCACGCTGGTGCTGGCGGCGCTGGCCGCGGCGGGACGCATCCTGTTTGGGCCCATTCCCGATTTTAAGCCCGTGAGCGCTATCGCCATTATCGCGGGTGCGACACTTGGCCGTCGCAATGGTTTTATGGTCGGCGCGTTGGCAGCGCTGACCAGCAATTTCTTTTTTGGGCAGGGCATGTGGACGCCGTGGCAGATGTATGCCTGGGGTCTGGTGGGCTATATCGGTGGCGCGCTGGCGCATGCGGGCGCGTTTGACCGCGCCGATGGAACCGTGCGAATGCCGGCGCTGTTGGCGTATGGCTTTGCCTCGGGCTTGCTGTATGGTGTCGTAATCAACGCGTATGACATCATCGGTTTTGTGCAGCCGCTCACCTGGGCAGGCGCCATAGCGCGTCTTGCCACCGCCGTACCGTTCGATATCACGCACGGACTCGCGACCTGCGTGTTTTTGGCCGCTCTGTACAAGCCCTGGTGTCGCCGCATCAACCGCGTCGTCGTGAAGTACGGGCTGTAGTGGTGGTTGCGCCGAGGCAAGAACCAATACTGTCTTGGTGTTATATCAAAACTATGCCGGTTTACGGGGCTAGATTGGCACAGACAGACCATACCGGCTTTTTTCGAAATGGAGTAAGCCGTTTGCCTGCGGTTTTATTATTTCGGAATTGCGTATGGTTGGGGGTTTGCGATTTAGCCCCGTAAACCGGCATAGTTTTGAAATGGCAGGTTGATATGACGGGCATCGTGGCCCTCAAGAGCCAAGCTGATCCGTTATCTTCCGTCCCCAGACGTCCTCGGGGAGTCAACTGAACCCGCCCGCTACGAAATCGGCCCATCTACTACGTTTAGCCTGATACCCCCGACCATGACCGCGTTTTATGAAAAACCGCAGGCTTTCTACCTGCGGTTTTCTTTTTGCGTTGTTCGCCGTGGTCGAGGGTAGTGGCTTAAACGTAGTAGATGGGCCGGCTTCGTGGCGGGCGGGCCGCGTGGATGCCCCCGCGAGGTGAAGATGACCCCTTTTTCTCCGTCCCCAGGGGATCAGTTGGGCTAGAACTCCAGGGCGAGGGTGACGGGGCAGTGGTCGCTGCCGAAGATGTCGCCGCGGATGCCGGTGTCGCGTACGTTGCCGGCGATTGCGTCGCTCACCAGGAAGTAGTCGATGCGCCAGCCTGCGTTGTTCTTGCGAGCATTAAAACGGTAGCTCCACCAGCTGTAGACGCCCTCGACGTTCGGATTTGCCGCGCGCCAGGTATCGGTAAAACCGGCGTCGAGCAGCTCGGTAAACTTGTCGCGCTCCTCGTCCGAAAAGCCTGCGTTGCCGCGGTTGGACTTGGGGTTCTTAAGGTCGATCTCCTCGTGTGCCACGTTAAAGTCGCCGCAGGTTACCACGGGTTTGCCGGTCTCGCGCTCGAGCGCGTTCAAAAAGCCGCGGTAGGCATCGTCCCAGGCCATGCGCACGTCGATGCGGGCGAGTTCGTTTTGCGCGTTGGGCGTGTAGACATCCACAAACCAAAACTTGTCGAACTCGAGCGCGCAGACGCGGCCCTCGGTTGCGGCTTGGGCGACGAGCTCGCCCGCCTCGCCCTCGCCGGCGTAGGGCAGCAGTGCATCGGCGTGCAGCACGCACAGCGGTTCCTGGCGGCTAAAGACCGCGGTGCCCGAGTAGCCCTTGCGCTCGGCGTAGCTCCAGGTTTGGTGATAGCCGGCCAGGTCGATATCGACCTGGCCCTCCTGCAGCTTTGTCTCCTGCAGTGCCAAGATATCAACGTCAAGTTCTTGCGCGATCTGGATAAAGCTCGGGTCCTTTTTTAGCACGGCGCGCAGGCCGTTGACGTTCCACGAGGCGAAAGTGTAAGTCTGAGGCATGGTGTCCTTTCGACGGGGTTGGCAGGCTTAAGATTAGCGCAACAGGGGCGGGGCGGGCTCCGCGCATGCTGACTTAAAGGCCGCATGCTGGGACGTCGCCCAACGCTGCCCGACTAACAAGGACGGAGGACTCATATGACGCAGGCAATATCGGACCCCGGGCAGGCCTCCGCCGCGCTGGCGGAGCTGTTCAATACCCACGAGCGCGTGGTGTTCTTTGGCGGCGCTGGTGTTTCCACGGCAAGCGGCATTCCCGATTTTCGCAGCGTGGACGGCCTGTATCACCAGCAGTTTGCCTATCCGCCCGAGACCATGCTGTCGCACAGCTTTTACGAGACACATCCGGCGGAGTTCTTCGACTTTTACCGAACCAAGATGATCGCGCTTAACGCTAAGCCCAACCGCTGCCACACCAAGCTGGCCGAGCTGGAGCGTGCCGGCAAGCTAAATGCCGTGGTGACGCAAAACATCGACGGCCTGCATCAGATGGCCGGCTCACGGCGCGTGTTCGAGCTGCACGGATCGGTCCATCGCAACATTTGCCAGTCGTGCGGAGCGGTCTATAGCGCCGAGTGGATTTGCTCGCGCGAGCACGAGGACGCCGTGGGCGTGCCCGTGTGCCCCGCGTGCGGTGGTCGCATCAAGCCCGATGTGGTGCTCTACGAAGAGCCGCTCGACGAGCATGTGTTGACCGGTGCCGTTGTCGCCATCGCCGCGGCCGATGCCCTCATTGTAGGCGGGACCTCGCTCGTGGTGTATCCGGCGGCGGGCCTTACACGCTACTTTACCGGCGATACACTGGCCATATGCAACCTTGCCCCCACCGATCAGGATGCAAATGCCGACCTGCTGATTTCTTGCGACATCGCGGCCGCGTTTGCGTTCTAGCCCGCGCGCGCGGATACAATAGAAAGACTGAGTGCAAAGCGACCCCGCCGCCAGCTCCCCAAGCTCGGCGGCGTGGGCATTTTAGGAGGATGTTCATGGCGAACGACAGCAAGACATGGCGGTGCGGAAAGTACGAGCTCAGCTTTGACCGTCCGCGCATCATGGGCGTCCTCAACGTGACGCCCGATTCGTTTAGCGACGGCGGGGAGCACTTCGACCCGGATGCCGCCATCGAGTATGGCCTGGCGATGCTCGACGCCGGCGCCGACATCATCGACGTGGGCGGCGAGTCCACGCGCCCCGGCTTTACCCCGGTCAATCCCGACGAGGAGGCTCGCCGCGTGCTGCCCGTGGTGCGCGCGCTGGCCAAGGAGGGCGCCATCGTCTCGATCGACACGCGTCATGTGGCGGTCGCCAAGGCGGCCGTGCGCTGCGGCGCCTCGATCGTCAACGACGTGACCGGCTTCACCGACCCCAAGATGGTCGAGTTTGTTAAGACGAGCACCTGCGGCGTCATCGTGATGCATGCCGGCGAGGTCGCCGCGCCCGCGCGCACGCACGCAACGGTGCAGCTTGATACCTCGGCAGCGGCGTTTGTTGCCGAGAAGGCACGCGAAGCGGCTGCCGAGGCCGCGCGTGAGGCCGAGAAGCCGGCTCGTCGCCGTCGCGGCAAGTTGCTGGGTGAGCCTAAGCCGGAGGCCAAGCTTCCGGGCGGCGTGGTGCAGCCCTCGTTGCCGTTTGGCGAACCTGAGCCCGCGACCGAGCCTGCAAGCGAGCAGGAGACGCCTGCCGCCGAGCAGGCTGCTGCCGCCGAGACCGTCGCGCCCGCGCCCGAGGCCGCATCGGAGCCCAATGACCACCTGGCCGCCATGATGCGCCGCAGTGCCCGCCGCGAGGAAGCCTACGTGCCCACCTCGCAGCTCCGCCGCTTCACCCTGCCCGATTCGGCGCCCATCATGCGCCGCGTCATGGGCTTTCTGTCCGACCAGGCCCGCGCGCTCATCCACGCCGGCGTGTCGCGCGACCGCATCTGCATCGATCCCGGTCCGGGCTTTGGTAAGTCGGCTAACGAGGACATCGTCATCCAGCGCGAGACTGCCAAGATGGCGTCACTGGGCTATCCGCTCATGTGCGCTGTATCGCGCAAGCGCTTTGTGGGCGCCGTCTCGGGCGTGACCGAGGCCGCCGCGCGCGATGCCGCTACGTTTGGCGTGTGCCTGGGCGCCATCCAGGCCGGTGCCAACATCGTGCGCGTGCACGACGCCGCGGGTTTTGCGCAGTTCCTGAACGGCTACTGGGCGGTTGCCAAGCCGCAGCCGCGCCGCGCGTTTGTGGCCGTGGGCTCCAACCTGGGGCATCGCTGCGACAACATCCGCGCCGCACGCGACATGATCGCCGAGATTCCACTCACCTGCGTGTCCAACTCCTCCAAGATCTACGAGAGCGAGCCGGCCTACGAGACACGCCAGGACGCGTTTGCCAACGCCGTCATCGAGATCAAGACCGAGTTGGCGCCGTTGGTGCTGCTCGACGAGCTCATGAAGATCGAGGCCGAGCTGGGCCGCGACCGCTCCAAAAAGGCCAAGGCCAACGGCCCGCGCACCATCGACCTGGATCTGCTGTGGATGGACGGCGAGACCCACGGCGGCAAAAAGCTGCGCCTGCCGCATCCGCTGATCGGCGAGCGCGACTTTGTGCTGGTGCCGCTCGAGGATCTGATGCACGATCCGGCGCGGTTCTTCCGCTACAACGGCGTCGAGGTCAAGGAGCCCGAGGACCGCGTGGGCCATATTGTGGGCGAATTGGGGCGCATGTAGATGATCGAGATGAATGCTGTTGCCGCTGGCACCGAGCTTGACGCCGCGCGCGACGCGGGTCGCGAGGGTGCGTCCGCGGGTTGGTGCGCTTGGAGCGTGGGCGATGCTTCGCTGACGTTTTCGCTGGTTGTGCGTCCGGATGTGAATATGCACGCCTTCCACGGCCTACCGTTTGTGGCCGCGATGGGCATGATGGACGCGCTTGTGGGCACGGCATCGACGCCGGGGTTGGGCCTTGCCGGTAAGGTGGGTATCCAGTGGCCGAGCGATATCGTGTGCGGTGCGCCTGCGTTTGAGACGTCGTTCGCGCGCGTCGCCGTCAACGGCGGTGCCGGTGCCGCGGGCATGTTCGGTGCCGTGACGGTGGATATTGAGCGTTCGGCGTTGAGCGAGCTCGGTGTAGATGTGGCTGACGAAGCGCTGATCGAGGCATTGGCCGCCGCCGTGCTGGCCCGCGTGGATACCTGGGCTGCCGTCGCGAACACCCCGCAGGGCGCTGCCGGCCCGCTGGCTCCGGTGCTGGGTGAGTACTTCGATATGATGCCACTGCTGGGTCGTCAGGTCGCGGCGGTGTCGCCCAACGGTTTGCCGCTTGCGGTCGGTGTGTTTGCGGGCTTGGACATCTGGGGTCGCGCGACCATCAAGACCGATGCCGGCGAGCAGGAGTTTCCGCCCGAGGCCGTACGGATTCGCGGCTTGTAGCGCGGGTCCGCTCACACAGATAGCCGTGACAACAAAGCCCTCCTCGGCCTTGCGCCGGGGAGGGCTTTGCGTGACCCGAGAGAATGGCTACCTTCGGCCTAAATCCTATTCCTCAAAACTGAAAAATTTTCGATTTTGAGGAATAGGATTTAGCCAGCTTGACCTTTCACGAGGTATATTCGTTGCAGAGTCTATTCCTCAAAACTGAAATAATTTCAATTTTGAGGAATAGCAACGAAAGACCGCAGGGAGGCCGCCAATGAAACTCATCAATAGGACGTCGTATATGGACACGTTGACGAGTCTTATCGGCGTGCCGGATATCAAGGTCATCACGGGCATTCGCCGTAGTGGAAAATCGAAATTGCTCGAGGCCCTTCGCGACTACGTAGAGGCCAACCTGCCCGATTCGAATATCATCCATATCAATTACAACCTCGATGAATTCGAGGGCCTGCTCGAATACCATGCGCTACTTGCCTACGTAAAAGAGCGTCGGGCGCCCGGCAAGCAAAACTTCCTGCTTATCGACGAGGTTCAGATGTGCGACGGCTTCGAGCGCGCGATTAACAGTCTCCACGCGTCCGAGCAATACGACATTTTCATTACCGGATCGAACGCCTTTTTACTGTCGAGCGATTTGTCGACACTCTTTACGGGGCGCACGTTCGAGATCGAGGTGTTCCCCTTCTCGTTTGAGGAATACCGTTCTTACGGCGACGAAGGCGAGGTCGACCGCGATTTCGACGAGTACGCGAGGACCGGTGGCATGTCCGGCTCCTACCCTTATCCGTTGCAGGAGCAGCGTTATCAATATCTCTCCAACGTCTTTAAGACACTCATTGTGAGAGATATCGTTCAACGGCATAACGTGAGAAACGAATCTGCCTTGCTCCGCATTGCCGATTACATGATGGACAATGTCTCCAACATTACGTCCGCCCGCAACATCACGGACGTTTTGAATGCGGACGGGCTGAAGATTACGAACAAGACGGTCGGCACGTATATGGGATACCTGCGCGATGCGTTCGCCTTCAATAAGGTGCGCCGATACGACATTCGCGGCAAGAAATACCTTAAGAGCGGCGAGAAATATTACCTGGCGGACCATGCGTTTAAATACGCGCTGCTTGGTACGCGCGACATGGATTGGGGCCGCGTGTACGAGAACATGGTGGCTATTGAGCTGCTGCGCCGCGGATACGAGGTGTACGTCGGCGTGCTCTACAAAAAGGAAATTGATTTTGTAGCAATCAAGCGAAGCGAGAAACTCTACATTCAGGTGAGCGACGATATCAGCTCGGATAAGACGTTCGAGAGGGAGATTTCGCCGCTTTTGAGCATCGGCGATGCGTATCCCAAGATGATTCTCGCCCGCACACATCACGAGGCCACGGATCGCGATGGGGTGCAGATCGTGGACCTGGCGAGGTGGTTGTGCGGCGAGGCTTAGCAAAAAAATCCTATTCCTCAAAACTGAAAAATTTTCGATTTTGAGGAATAGGATTGGTGGCTGGTTGCTGCGACCTGGCGTTTACTCTATCCCAGCTCCTGCATGCGGCGGTAGATTTCGCAGATGCCCTTGATGGTGAGTTGGCCGTCTACCACGTCGAAGGCATCGGTCGAATCGGCGACGATGCCGGCGAGACCGCCCGTGGCGATAACGGTGGCATCCTCGCGGCCCAGCTCGCGCTTCATGCGCGCGACCAGGCCCTCGGCCATGGCGGCAGCGCCCACCACGGCGCCGACCTTAATGCACTCCTCGGTATCGCGGCCGATGGCGTGCTCGGGCGCCTCGAGCGGCACGCTGGCGAGCTTGGCGGCACGGGCGGCAAGTGCGTCCATGGAGATGCGAATGCCCGGCGCGATCGCCCCGCCAATGTAATAACCGTCCTCATCGATAACGTCGATATTGGTCGCGGTGCCAAAGTCCACCACGATTGCCGGCGCGCCGTAGAAAGTCTCAGCTGCGACGGCGTTGGCGACGCGGTCGGCACCTACGGCCTGGGGGCGCGCCGCGCGCAGCTTGGTCACGGCGGCCGTCTGCGGCCCGATGACGATGGCGTCCGCCGCGATGCGGTCGGCCACGGCGTGCCACTCGCGCGAGAGCTGCGGCACCACGCCCGCAAAGGCGATCGCGTCAACCGCATCGAGCGAGAGGCCGTACATCTTAAAGAAACCCATCAGGCGCACGTGGATCTCGTCGGCGGTATAGGAGCGGTCGGTGGGCATGCGCCACGACTGCACCAGCTCGTCTCCGTCAAACAGGCCCATGGCCGTCTGCGTGTTTCCCATATCGATAGCGAGCAGCATGTCTACTCCCGGTGTCGGCATAAAAGGACGCGCACCATTGTATACGTGCCATCGACGGCGCTCGGCTGTGATTCGTTTACGGTGATAAGGGCTGAGAGGTTTAAATATGAAGGAATTATGCTCTACGAGATTTTCCTTGCCGTTTACCGAACTCCCACGTAATATTCTTTCTTGCGCACATGAGGCGCCCAGACATTGCGGGGTGGAGCAGTCTGGTAGCTCGCCGGGCTCATAACCCGGAGGTCGTAGGTTCAAATCCTGCCCCCGCGACCAAGAACTTGCAGCTCGT
>ERZ1034969.74-NODE-74-length-65622-cov-9.653469_pt1 | contig 65622 bp, 57 predicted proteins | sample MGYA00520624_ERZ1034969 | MGnify/ENA primary metagenome ERZ1034969 (study PRJEB33766, sample SAMN09781776) | gut metagenome | biome: gut microbiome | host: Homo sapiens | place: Madagascar | study: EMG produced TPA metagenomics assembly of the PRJNA485056 data set...
GTCTGGGTCTGGGTCTAAGGCATCGGCGGCCCACGTTAGTGCGAGCACAATGCAATACGCCGCTGCTGGCCATCTTGTGCCGAAGATTCTCGGGGGACTGCGACATAGCGTTCCCGATGCTCGATTAGGCGACGCCTCTTCTGGATACCCAGGCGATCGCACTGGACATGATGGGCTGATTGGATATATCCTCGCTGGCATGTGACGAAACCGATAGGCCGGTAGGCGCGTCGCTGGGGACGATGCGGCAATCGGGCCTTCAACGTTTTGAGGAAAGGTTGACCATCATGCGAATCGACCGCATTCTTTGCAGCAAGCGCGTATTCACCGGTTTGACCGATAGCGCTGAAGAACTTGCCATCGCCGTTTCCGGGGACAAGATCGCATTCGTCGGATCGAAAAAAGATGCACTTGCGTTAGCCCATGAAACTGACGCGAGCACCGAGCCCGAAGTAGTCGACTACGGCGACGCCTTCATCGCACCCGGCTTCCATGACTCGCACGTGCACTTCTTCCATTCCGCGGTGTACTCTTCCCCGCTTGCCACGAACTTCCTGGGTGAAAACGAGGCCGATTGCGTTGAGCGCATGAAGCGCTTCGCCGAGGGCCGTCCCGAAGGATGGCTGCTGGCCCAGGGCTGGCGCGAGTATCGATGGGACCCGCCGGTGCTGCCGTCGAAGCACTCGCTTGACGAGGCCTTCCCCAACCGCCCTGTGGCGCTGTACTCCGGCGACGCGCACACGCTGTGGCTCAACAGCTGCGCGCTGGCCGAGCTGGGAATCGATCGCGACAGCGTGCCCCCTGCGGGAGGAAGCTACGACAGGGATGCCGACGGCGAGCTGACGGGCATCGTACGCGAAGCGGCCGCCATGGAGCTGATGCCGCGCATCATGAACGCGTTTTCCGACGACGAGATAGCCGATGCTTACCGGGGCTTTTTGCGCACGTTGGCGCAAAACGGCATCACGAGCGTGTGCGACATGTCGCTTATGGCCAACCCCGGCCTGGACTTCATCCGAGACGACGTGCATGCGCGCCTGCTGGACTCCGACGAGCTGACGTGCCGCGTGAACCTCTTCCCCACCCTGCTTGAGGATATGAGCAGGTTCGAGGCGATGTCCGAACGCTATACCGGCCCTGTCCTGCGCTGCGCCGGCTTCAAGCAGTTCTTCGATGGCGTTTCCAGCCAGCACACCGCGTGGGTGACCGAGCCTTATAGCAACGCCCGATGCAAGGACGACTGCGGCAGGCCCACCATCGAGCCCGACAAGATGCGTGCGCTGGTGATGCAAGCAGCCGAGAAGGGCTACCCTGTGCGCATCCACACCATCGGCGATGCGGCGATCCATGAGGCGCTGAACATCTTCGAAGATGCCCGCGCTCAATTCGGCCCGCTTCCCGAGGGGCGTCACAACTGCCTTGAGCACCTGGAGAACTTCCTGCCCGGCGACGTGGAGCGCCTGGCCGAGCTTGACGTGGTCGCTGCAGTGCAGCCGCCGCATATGACGCTTGACCCGGGCGGTCCCGAGCGTGACTTGGGCGACGAGCGCGTGAAGCTGATGTGGCCGTTCAGGACCATGCTGGATGAAGGCGAGACGCTTGCGTTCGGCACAGATTCGCCGGTGGTGGACGTGAACTCCATGGGCGTGCTGTACAGCGCCGCCACGCGCCGCGACCCGCAAACGCGCGCACCTGAAGGCGGCTGGCGCCCTGAGCAGCTTATCAGCCGCGCGGAGGCTATCCGCGCATACACCGCCGGCAGCGACGCCGCCGCCCAGCGCAATGGCGAAGCGGGCGTGCTGGCAGCAGGCAAGCTGGCGGACATGGCGGTGCTCGACACCGACCTGCTCGCATGCGCCGACGACGAGATCCTGGATGCGCATGTTACCGCCACCTGGATGGGCGGACGCTGCGTGTTCGAGGCCTAGAAGGACCGAAAGCGCCCCAAGATGGCCAGCGAGCCCCTTTTCGTTTCCGTGTTTCCGCGAAATAGAAGGGGGTTCGGCAAGCCTCTCGGGGCGCTTTGCATTTGAAGCGTTTTAACGCCAGCAAAACAGCGATAGACGGGCTGTGCTGCGCACGTCTATCGCCAACCACGCCGGACAGCCGCCGGACCGCATGGGCACGCGATCGATCGCCTTCGGCGTGGCCGTGAGCATAGGTGTGGCGCCGGAGACGCCGTTGCTTAGGCGTTGTACGGCAGGTGCGGCTTTCCGTGGCACCACATGTGATCGAGGGGACCGCTGCCCTGCCCAAGGTCAAGGCCGGTGGACAGAGCGCCTCGCACGAAGCCTTTCGCGCGGCGAACCGCCTGCTCGATGCCGTTTCCCTGCGCCAAACCGCTTGCGATGGCGCTGGAGAGCGTACAGCCGGTTCCGTGGGTGTTACCGGTAGCGATGCGCTTCGCCCTCAGCCAGGCGTGACGGCCATCGGGCAGGACAAGCAGATCATCGGCGGTATCGGCACGATGGCCGCCTTTGATGAGCACGGCTCCGTTGGTTTTCCCGCAAAGCAGCTTCGCCGCCTGCATCATGCCCTCGTCGTTGGTGACGGGAAAACCGCACAGCACCTCCGCCTCGGGCATGTTCGGGGTGATGACATCGGCCAAGGGCATCAGGTTCGAGACCAGCGCATCGACAGCCTGCTGCTCGATAAGACGAGAGCCGCTGGTGGCCACCATGACCGGGTCGAGCACCACGTTGCACGCCTGATGGAAACGCAGGCGCTCTGCGATGACGTTGATGATCTGAGCGGAGGATACCATGCCGATCTTCACCGCATCGGGGCGGATATCCTCGAACACTGCATCGATCTGCGCGCCGACCACTTCAGGCGAGATATCCTGCACGGCACGCACGCCGCAGGTGTTTTGCGCCGTGATGGCGGTGATGGCTGTTTCCGCGTATAGACCATACGATGCGATGGTCTTGATATCGGCCTGGATGCCCGCTCCACCGCTTGAGTCGGAGCCTGCGATGCTGAGCACTGCTTTCATCGGAAACCTCCCTTTGACGCCAGCGCTACCGGCCTACTCGTTGTCGAGGTCGATGACGAGGCCGTCCATGATGGTGTTGACGGTGCGCACGGCGCACATCTTGCCGCACATGGTGCAGGTGCCCTCGTTGCTCGGCGGGGCGCTTTCGAAGACCTTGCGCGGGCGAACCGGATCGATGGCAAGGCCGAACTGCTCTTCCCAATCCATACGGCGACGGGCGTCGCTCATGCGGTTATCACGATCGCGGGCACCCGGAATGCCCTTGGCGATATCGGCAGCATGCGCGGCGATCTTCGTGGCCACCAGGCCGTCGCGCACATCCTGGGCATCGGGCAGGCGCAGATGCTCGGCAGGCGTGACGTAGCACAGGAAGTCGGCGCCCGAGGAGGCCGCCACGGCGCCGCCGATGGCGGCGGTGATGTGGTCGTAGCCCGGGGCGATATCGGTTACGAGCGGCCCGAGCACGTAGAACGGCGCGTTGTGGCACAGACGCTTCTCCAGGCGCATGTTCGCCTCGATCTCATTGAGGGCCATATGTCCGGGACCCTCCACCATGACCTGCACGCCGGCGTCCCAGGCGCGCTTGGTGAGCTTGCCGATCTCGATAAGCTCGGCGATCTGACCGGCGTCGGTTGCGTCGTAGGTGCAGCCAGGACGCATGGCATCGCCGATGGAGATGGTCACATCGTGTTCATGCAAGATATCGAGAACCTCATCGTAATGCTCGTAGAACGGGTTCTCGTTGCCGGTGGCTTCCATCCAGGCGAAGATAAGCGAGCCGCCGCGACTGACGATGTTCATGAGTCGGCCGGTTTCCTTGAACGACTCGATGGTGCGGCGATTCATGCCGGCATGGATGGTGACGAAGTCGACGCCGTCCTCGGCATGGCGGCGGACCACATCGAGGAAGTCCTCCGCCTTGATGGCGATGAGGGCCTTCTCCAGATAGCCGATGGCGTCGTACATGGGCACGGTGCCGATCATGGCAGGCGACTTCTCGATGAGCTTGGTGCGGAACGCCTGGGTTTTGCCGCTGTTGGAAAGGTCCATAATGGCCTCGGCGCCAAGCTCGATGGCCGTATCGACCTTCTGCCACTCAACGGATTCGTCGGCAAGGTCGCCGGAGATGCCGAGGTTGACGTTGACCTTAGTGCGCAGGCCCTCGCCGACGCCTTCGGGCGACAGCGAAGCGTGGTGGATGTTGGCCGGGATGGCGATGCGACCGGCGGCGACGCCCTCGCGGATGAATTCCGCGCTGCGGCCTTCCTTCTCAGCGACCACGAGCATGGCGGGCGTGATCTGCCCCGCGCGGGCGAAGTCGATTTGCGTGATGAGGTTCGAGGATTCGTTACCCATAGATGCTCCCTTCGTTGGCATTACCCATGCAGGTTCGGCGGGTCGAGGCTTATGCGGGGCCTCCTCTCAGCCTGCCCGGCGCACGGCGCTAGCAAGCTCCCCCGATATACGGTTGATGTGGCCGCTATTATATCCCCGGCTGCCCAGAAGTTTCCCAAGGCAAAGGATAAAAGACATAAAGCGTGCCCGACTCCACGGCGATGGTGGCCTCTTGGCCGATGAGCTCGTTGGAAAGGCCGAGGCTGGTTCGGTTGGTGAGAGGCTCATCGTCAAGCGAGTACTCCAAGCCGCGCTCGATGACGCCCTCGGCGCGATCGTTTGCCGCGAAAACCGAGACCGTGCCCTTCTCCACGTGATCGGGGAGGGTGAACACGTCGGGGCCGGTAACGCAGCGGATGGCGAAGCCCTCGCCGATGCCGGTGACGTAGAACCCGCGCTCGGAGTACGCGGCGAACAGCTGCAGGTTTGCCAACGTATGATCGAGCCTGCCGCCGATGCCGCCGTATATGTAGATGTCGGTGTGACGATAATTCGCCGCCCTTTGAAGGGCAAGCTCCATATCCGATGCGTCCTTGTTCACGGGGTGACGGGAAACACGCTTCGCACGGGGAACGTAGCCGAGGGAATCGAAATCGCCCACGGCCATATCGGGCGCGACGCCGAGCCGATCAAGCGGGGCGAAACCGCCGTCGACGGCGATGATGAAGTCGAAAAAACCCTCGTTGTAGCGTGCCATGAAATCTTGTTCGTTGAAATATGTGGCGCCAACCAATGCGCAGGTTGTCATGATGCTCCTTGTTTCGGTTCCGATATGGTAGAATACCACACTGCGAGCGGGCCAGACGATCGCGCGCCGCCTTGAGCGGCGTGAGGAAAGTCCGGGCTCCAAAGGGCAAGATGCCAGCTAACGGCTGGGCGGGGCGACCCGACGGAAAGTGCCACAGAAAAGTAAACTCCCCCGTGCAAGCGGGAGAAAAGCTGAAACGGTGCGGTAAGAGCGCACCAGCGCGTTGGCAACAACGTGGCTTGGAAAACCCCATCTGGAGCAAGCGCAAATAGGAATGCCATACGGCCGCCCTTCCGTGCATTCGGGTTGCGTGCTTGAGACGCGCGGTGACGCGCGTTCGAGATAAATGGTCGTCCAACGACAGAACCCGGCTTATCGACTCGCTCGCGGTTTCTCAAAAGGCTCCCGTTTGGGAGCTTTTTTGCTTTGTGCTGGCGGAACGTCTTCCCATTCACACGAAAGCGGGGATCAAGCTGATGCTTGATCCCCGCTTCATCGTACGTATTGCGCGAAAGCGCTGTACAAGGGCGAACAGCCCTAGCGGTCAGGCCGGGCGAAGGCGCTCGCCTGACCGTGAACCTGCAGGCGTTTACCACTGCAGATTAGTCGAGATCGTCGATCTCGAAATCATCGGCAGCATCGCCGAAGCCGGAGAAGTCCTTCTCCACGCTGGAAGCCACGGGAGCGACCGAACCGGTGACCGCAGGCGATGCAGCGGTCACGGCAGCAGCCGGAACGGCAGCCGGGATTGCGGGCGCGTCGTCATAGGCATCGGAACCGTCAACGGTGAGCGGAGCCTGCGGCGCGGTTGCGGCGGCCTCCTTCACCACGGGCTCGGGCTCGACATGCGTGGCGTAGCGGCCATGCTGGCCGGAAGCGAGCGCGCCTGCGGCCTTCGGGGCCTTCTCGCCGATTTCAGCAAGCTTGCGAGTGGCGTCGGTGATGAAGTCGTTGAGCAGGTCGCGATAATCCTCGCGCGCCTCCTCGCGATCATCCTCGAGCTTGTGAATGGCATCGATGACCTTCTGGCGATCGTTCTCGGCCTTGTCGAGGATACGGTCGGCCTCGTCCTCAGCATCCTTGATCGTGGCGGCAGCATCGGCCTTGGCGTTGGCCAGGATCTCGTCGGCGGAGCGCTGGGCGATGATGAGCGCCTGGGCGATGGCGTTGCCGTCGGCCTTCTTGGACTCGAGCTGCTTCTCGAGCTCGGCGATGCGGGCATCGCGCTCGGCGATGGCGGCATCTTTCTCGGCCAGGATGGTCGGGTCGATGGAGTCTGCGGGCTGGTCGTCCTGCTCGGCGGCATGCTCGGGCTCGGGCTCGTCGAACGCCTCGTCGTCGAAGGTGGCCGGGCGGTCGAAGCCGGCGAACGTGTCCTCGCCGATCTGGCTTTGCAGCGAGGCGATCTGCTGATTCAGGCCGTCGATCTCATCGGCGACGTGCTCGAGGAAGACATCGACCTCGTCGACGTCGTAGCCCTTGCGATCGATGGAGAAGCTTTGGTTATGGATTTCAGCAGAGGTGATAGCCATCTTTGTATCCCTTCATCTGATGTGCGGGAATGCGCAGGTGCGCACCTAGAACAAGTTTACCAACAAACGTACACCGAATTGTAGTACAAGCAGCGCGACGATGGGCGTTACGTCCACCATACCTCCAATAGGGGGGATCAGGCGCTTGAACAGGTTCAAATACGGGTCGCATATGCGCGCGAGCACGTTGTTGATGTCTGCGAGGATGCCCCGATCGGTCGGGAACCATGACAGCATGACGTATACGAAGATGATCATGCTGTACGCATCGGAAAGCGACACGATAAGGTACTTCAAACTGAGCATGCGGGGTGTTTCGCTCCTTGCTAACGCCCCGGGCGCCAAGCCCGGGGGTCGGTTTCAATACGTACGGTTACAAGATGCCCTGAGAACGCAGGCTCGCACGCTCGGCTTCGCTGAGAGCCGCCCCGCGCGCGATGACGAAAACCTTGTCGGCGATGCAGTCGACGCTTGCATCGAGGGCGCTCGAAACGCCGAACGAGAAGTCGAGCACGCGCTTTGCCAGCGCATCGGGGGTCTCCTTGAGCGCAAGCACAACGGCGTCTCCGGCTTTAAGGGCCTTTGCGACCTTCTCGCACTCGCCGTAGCTGGCGGGCTTGACGATGGTGACCGAACGCGTGGGGCTGTGCGTGCCCGTTGCGGTGCCCTCATAGGCCTTGTACGGATCGAACGAGGAGGCGGCGGAAGCGGCCTTCGCAGCTGCCGTGAACGCGCCCTCGATAGGCTTCGCAGCCGTTTGGGCGGCCGGGGCGGCGCTGGACTCGGCAGCCTCGGCGGCGGTGGTGCTGAACAGGGCGTTCAAGCTTTCCGAACGCTCCTGGTTAGCAGCTGCCGCAGCCCTGGCGTTGGGCGTGTTGGCCGGAGCAGTGAACGCCGGGTCGACCATGGTGCGGTTGCCGAAGGATGCCGAGCTGACCTTGCGCGGAGGCAGCGGGTCGCGGTTCAGGCTGTCGGGCACGGTGGTATGCGCGCGCACGTCGTCGATGGAGACGAGCTTGGCCGGGCGATACCCGCCCGAGCCGACCGAAGTGCGGGCATGATTGCCGCGCGCGGGACGCGTGGTGACCGAATCGTACGGATCGTAGTTCGAGCTGGGGGCAGCATCGTCCTCTTCGTAGTCGTCGTCGTAATCGTCGTAGTCGCCGGAATCGTAATCGTCGTAGTCCTTGCGGCCGCGATCGTAGTAATCGCCGCCATCGGAGAACCCGAGCTTGGACTTGATGCTGTCGAGCATGCCTTCGGGCTTGTTGAACTTGGGCATTGCCATACCGCTCTCCTGCTTCGTTTCCTAAGGACGGCGGTCGACGCCGCCGCTGCATGTTCGGTATTGCGGACGCGAGCCTTATGCCCGAACGGACTCGAAGGAGTCGCTGAACAGAGCTCGGCCTATCCGCACCATGGTAGCACCCGCGCAAACGGCCTCGCGCCAGTCCTCGCTCATGCCCATGGAAAGTTCATTGAAGCGTGCGGCCTGCTCAGAGGGAAGCTGGCTGCGCAGCGCGTCGCGCAAGGCGGTCAGACCCTCGAAGCACTCGCGCGCCACATCCAGGTTACCCTGCGGGGCCATGGTCATAAGACCGCGAACGGCGATGTGGGGGAACGTCTCGGCAAGCTGCAGCGCATGAATCGCCTCATCCGGGGTGAAACCGCTTTTGCTTTCCTCCCCCGACACGTTGACCTCGAGCAAGATGTCCTGCACCTTGCCAAGGCGCTCGGCCGCTTGGTCGAATTTAGCGAAATGCTCCTCTTTGCAAACCGAGTGCACCAGCGTTGCGCAGGCGACGATCTCGGGGATCTTGCGCGACTGGACGTTTCCGATGAAATGCCAGGTTTGCTCCGGCAGCTGCGCCACCTTGGCGGCAAGCACGTCGGGGCGGTTCTCGCCGAAATCGTGGGCTCCCGCGGCGATGGCCGCAGAGATGGCAGGCACATCGACCGTCTTGGAAACGGCGATGACCTTCACTTCGCGCGGGTCACGTCCGCACGAAGCGCACACGCGGGCAAGCTCTTCGAGCGTTTGCTGATAATGCTGAGCGAATGGCATGGCTATGCTTCCTTTCGAAACGCGATGGCCCCGTGGCGGCCGCAGGTGCCGCCGGATGCCCGATAGGAGAAGTACCGCTGCGGATTGCATTGGGTGCAGATGCCCGCATCGCAGATGCGCGCAGGGTCGACGCCTACGGCCGCAAGCTGGACACGCAACGCATCGAGCATGCTGACGTGGCGCGATGGGCGAACGCAGCCCTGCCCGAACAGCTCGGCGAAGCGCTGCTCGACCTCGCTTCCCACCTCGAAGCAGCAATCGTGGATGTGAGGGCCGATGTAAACGTTGTAGCCGGCAGCGATTTCGCGCTGCCGATCAGGCGTGTTCGCGCCATCTTCGAACGCTAGGCGCTCGACGCAGGAAGCCGCTATGCCGCCGACCACCCCGCGCCAGCCCGCATGGGCCACGGCGAACCGCCCCGTAGGCGACACCGCGATGACGGGCGTGCAATCGGCGAAGCACAGCATAGCAGCCACGTTGGGCACGGTAACCACGAGCGCATCGGCAGCGGCTTGCGCTCGCTGCTGGGCAGCAACGACACTGGCAGCGTCGGAGTCGTGAATGCAGACGATTTCCGTGCCGTGCACCTGGTTGGGCACGACGATCGGAACGCCTTCGCCGTCGAGCGCCTGCATGGCAAGGCAACGGTTCTCCATAACATGATCGAGGTTGTCTTGCACGTGGGCACCGAGGTTCAGCGAGGCGAACGGCCCCTGGCTTGCTCCCCCATCGCGCCCGGTGAAGGCGATGCGAACGCCGCACGCCTGGAACAGCGCGTCATCGGTGAGCACCGAAATGCGACGCGCGCCGCAAGGGCGCGCGTCGAGTTTCGGTGCAGGCAATGTTTCGCACACGGTATGCAAAGCTTTTACTCCTTAGCGCTGGCGCTTCAGAAAATCGGGGATGTAATCCTCGTCGGCGAAGCGGCCGGGCGTGCTGGTGAGCGTGGAATACGTGGACGGCTGAGGCGCCGGTGCCGGCTCGGGAGCGGCCGTGGAGGCGAACAGGTCCTTGCGGTTGAAGTCCATAGCGGACTGCTGGGGCGCATTGACCTTGAAGCCGGTGGCGATGACGGTGATGCGCACGCTGTCGCCCATGCTCTCGTCGATGATCTGGCCGTAGATGATGTTGGCGTTCTCATCGGCGCAGGCCTCGACGGTGCGGGCGGCCTCGTCGACCTCGGTAAGCGTGAGGTCGGGACCGCCGGAGATGGAAAACAGCACGCGAGAGGCGCCGGCGATGGATGCCTCGAGCAGCGCCGAATTGGTGGCCTGCTGAGCGGCGTCGAGGGCGCGGTTCTCACCGGAGGACAGGCCGATGCCCATCATGGCGGTGCCGGCGTCCTTCATGACGGTGCGGATGTCGGCGAAGTCGAGGTTGATCAGACCCGGGATGGTGATCAGGTCGGTGACGCCCTGGATGCCCTGACGCAGCGTGTCGTCGGCGATGCGGAACGCATCGAGCATGCTGGTCTTCTTGTCGACGATCTCGAGGAGACGGTCGTTGGGGATGACGATGAGCGTGTCGACCTTCTGGGACAGCAGGTCGATGCCCTGCTCCGCCTGGTTGCGGCGAGTGCGACCCTCGAAGGAGAACGGCTTGGTAACGATGCCCACCGTCAGCGCGCCGATTTCCTCGCGGGCGATCTCAGCGATGATGGGAGCGGCGCCCGTGCCGGTGCCGCCGCCTTCGCCGGCGGTGACGAAGACCATGTCGGCCTCGGCCAGCGCCTCGCGAATCTCCGCACGGGACTCCTCGGCGGCCTGGCAGCCGACCTCGGGGTTCGCGCCGGCGCCCAGGCCGCGCGTGAGCTCCTCGCCGATGTGGATGGTCTTATCGGCATCCGACATCAGAAGGGCCTGACGGTCGGTGTTGACGGCGATGAACTCCACGCCCTTGACGCCCGCCTCGACCATGCGGTTAACGGCATTGGTGCCGCCGCCGCCGACGCCGACGACCTTGATGACCGCCAGATGCTCGCCCGTATTGTTTGGCATTGTATTCCTCCACACTATTACGCTTGCTTTGAGCTGCGTTTCACACACTCGTGGTTGTATTCACGTGGGATTATTTTACACAAAGAGGGTGGGTTTGCAACGCTTCGCCCCCCAACGGCAACCACATGCACATATCAGAGCGGCCCGAACGCCTGCGCGCACGGGCCGCTTGAGGTTACAAAGAACGCCACGTGGGCCTATCGGGCGTGCGCACGTTGATGTACGTGACGCCCTCGGGATGCTCCTTCATGATCTGCAGGCACACGCGCTCCTTCTCGCGGATGTTGTCCGCCGTGCCGAAGACGATGTCGGGACCGTCTTTGATGGTGAGCGTGGTGGATGCGGTTTCGGTGGCCTTCACCGAGGTGACGCGGTCGGCGAGCTCGGTGGTCATGCCAGCCACGATGGCGAGCGCGTTGTTGACGTTGGCGTCGGTGCAGTACGAGCCGACGGCGGGCTTGGTGCCGTAGGGCACGTCGGTGATGTGCAGCACCGATTCGGCGTCCTCGTACACCTTCGAGTTGGTACGGCGCCCCGCCTCGGAATCGCGATCGGGGATGGGCATGAGCCACATGCCGTCCGACGCGATGGCCCACTGCGTGGAGTTTTGCGCGTTCTCGTTGGGGACCTCCACCACCGCCGTGATCGTGCGTTCTGTGATGTCGATTTGCAAGGTGTTGGGGAACACTCGTTTGATCTTCGCATCGGCGACCCATGCGTCCTTTTTCAGGTTCTCCTTGATGCCCGCGGCGTCCACGCGCAGAAGCGTGGTGCCGGCGGGCACGCCGGCTAGCTGCTGCATGTCAGAGGCGGTAAGGTGATCGGCACCCGAAACCGAAACGCTTTCGATGGTGAACAAGCTGGAGTTGTACACGATGACGGCCGCGATGGCGAGCGCCGCCACCGCGGCGGCAAGGGCGCCGAGGCGCACCAGGTAACGCTGGTAGGTCCGTCGCGCCCGCGAGCCGTGGTCGCTCTGGGGAAGGTCGCCTACGCGCACCGATGTGAGCCGGGCGCCGGGCGCCGGGCTGTATGGACGCTGCGGGCCCCGCGGAGGACGCGACCCGCCGCGGGGCGCCTGAGCGCGCCTATGCGAACCCGAGGAAGCGGACTTCCGGTTGTAATTCGATGCCATACGCCTCGTATACCTTCGACCTTGCCATGTTAATGAGTTCCAACACGTCCTGAGCGGTAGCATTATCCCTGTTCACGATGAAGTTCGCGTGAACTTCGGATATCTGCGCGCCGCCAACGCGCTCTCCTTTGAGCCCCACCTGCTCGATGAGCCGGCCCGCAGACGACCCTTCGGGATTCTTGAATACGCTGCCGCAGCTCGGAAGCGTGAGCGGTTGCGTCTTCTTGCGACGGGCGTGGGCGGCCTCCATCTTGCCCCGCAGCAGATAGGGGTCGGCGGGCTTGACCGCAAGCTCGCACTCGACGATGACCTCGTCGGGGGCGAACGAGCTTGAGCGGTAACCCCATTGGATATCCGCCGCTTCGCGGCGCACGAGCCCCGAGCGCGGCGATAACGTGGTGACCGAGACTACCCTGTCCGCTATCCCCTGCTCGCGGGTGCCGGCGTTCATGCGCACGGCGCCGCCGACGGTGCCCGGCGTTCCCACCGCGAACTCAAGCCCCGAAAGGCTACGGCGGAACGCCTCCTGCACAACGCTTGACAGCGGCACCCCGGCGCCCACGATGAAGCTGCAGGTTTCCTCGTCGAAGCGGCATGCGCGGAAATCACGCCCGAGGGCGATGACGACGCCCGGGAAGCCCTCGTCGGAGACGAGCAGGTTCGACCCGCGGCCGACCGCAACCCACGGGATGGCGCACTCTTGGCAGGCGGCAACCAAGCGCTTGAGCGCGCCGATGGAACCGACCTGCACATAGAAGCGCGCAGGCCCGCCGATGCGGTACATGGTATGGCGGCGCATGGGCTCGTCGGGATAGACGTCGGCGTCGAAGGCGCTGTCGACGAGCAGCGCCTCAAGCGGCGAGCATGCGTGACGCGCGCACATGGCAGCCTAGCCTCGCGCCTTGAGGAGCGCGTCGATGATCTGCGGGCCCATGGCCGTCACGTCGCCGGCGCCCATGGTGATGACCAGGTCGCCCGGCTGGAGCTTATCCATGAGATGCGGGACGACGTCGACGCGATGGGCCACGAAATCGGCCTGGGGATGACCCTCGTGCTCGAGTACGACGTTGAGGAACGTCTTGCCGGAGACGCCGGGCACCGGTGCCTCGCCTGCCGGGTAGACGTCCATGAAGGTGACGCTGTCGGCCTTGTCGAAGGCGGCGCCGAATTCGTCGTGAAGCACCTGCGTGAACAAGGGCGCGCGGGAATAGCGATGCGGCTGGAAGAGCACATGGACGTGCTTATAGCCAAGCCCCGCAGCGGCGGAGATGGTGGCGGCGATCTCGGTGGGGTGATGCGCGTAATCGTCGACGACGGTGACGCCTCCCACTTCGCCGACCAGGTCGAAGCGACGGCGGACGCCGGCGAAGCCCGAAAGCGCCTGGGCGACCTTGGCCGCGTCGAAGCCGAGCGCCCACAGCAGCGTGATGACGCCCGTGGCGTTCAGGACGTTATGACGGCCGGGATTCTGCTTGATGGTGCCCTCGACCTGCGTGCCATCGGGCATGACCGCCGTGTAGCGGCTGCCGATGCCGTGGGGCTCGTAGGCGGTGATGCGCGCGTCGCAGCCCTCGTTGAAGCCGTAGGTGTACATGCGTCGACCCTCGGAGCGGGCGATATCGACCACGTGGGGATCTTCGCCGCACGCCACGATGACGCCGTCTGCGGGGACCAGGCCCATGAAGTCGTGGAACTTGTCGTAGATCTCGTCAAGGTCCTTATAGTGGTCGAGGTGATCGGCCTCGATGTTGGTGACGAGCACCGCCTTGGGAGACAGGTACGTGAAGGACTTGTCGGACTCGTCGGCCTCGACCACATAATGGTCGCCGGTGCCGGAGTGAGCGTTGGTGCCGTAGGCGCGCACGATGCCGCCGATGAGGAAGGTGGGGTCGGCGCCCAGCGCGTCGAGCGCGCTGGCGAGCATGGACGACGTGGTGGTCTTGCCGTGCGTGCCGGCCACGGCAAGCGTATCGAGGCCCACGCCGAGATGCGCGAGCATCTGGGCGCGATGCCAGATCTCAAGACCGCGACGTCGCGCCTCGATGAGCTCGGGGTTGTTCTCGAGAATGGCCGTGGAGATGACGACGACCGGGTCGCCCTCGGGGATGTTCTCCGCCTTCTGGCCGATGAACACGGTGATGCCGGCCTCGCGCAGTTGCTTGGTGTAACGGCTTTCCTTGATATCGGAGCCCGACACCTGCATGCCCTGGTCGTGGGCCACGCGGGCGATGCCGCTCATGCCCACGCCGCCGACGCCGATGAAGTGCACCTGCTTGATGCGCTCTTCGCTCATGTTGCCTGCCTCCTGAAGCCTATGCGCCGAAGCCTTAGCCGCCCGCGGCGCGATGATGTGAAACCCGGGCGCACCCGGGAAACGGGCGGCGCCAAGGCCGCCCGTGCTTGCTCAAACTCTATTATCTTACCCTATTGCGCCGACTTGGATTCGCACGCCTTAAGGACTACATCAGCGAGCAGCCCCGCCGCATCGCGCGTCTTCGCCGCGGCCGCTGCAGCCGACATGCGTTGACGGGCCTTTTCATCCTCGACGAGCGTTTTGAGGTAGTCGGTGAACTGCGCGCCCTCGACGTCGGCGTCGGCCACGAGGAAGGCCGCGCCCGCCTCCACGCATGCGCGGGCGTTCATGGTCTGATGGTCTTCGGTGGCGTACGGGAACGGCACGAGCAGCGCCGGGATATGGCGGGCCGAGATCTCGGCGAGCGACGTGGCGCCCGCGCGGCTGACGATGGCATCGGCGGCGGCCATGGCAAGGCCCATCTGGTCGGTGTAGCCCATGAGGTGCCAGCGCTTTGCCTGCTCGTCGGTCAGGGCCAGCTGCTCGGTGACGCTATCGAGCTCCTTGGGGCCCGTGACGTGCACGATATGCAGGTCGGGGTAGCCGAGCAGCATATCCTTGCGCTGAACGATGGCCGCGTTGAGATGGCGTGCACCCAAGCTTCCCCCGGTGACGAGAAGCATGCGCGCATCCTCGGGGACGCCGAACGCGGCACGGCCCTCGGCGCGCGTTGCGGCGAACACGCTTGCGCGCACGGGGTTGCCGGTGAGCACCACATGGCTTTTGTCGGAAAGCGCCCGAGCGGCATGGTCGTAGGTCAGGCACACGGCGCGGGCCCTACGAGCCAGGTACTTGTTCGCCATGCCCATGACCGAGTTCTGCTCGTGGACCACCACGGGGATGCCGCATTGCTCGGCAGCACGGGCGACCGGGATGCATACGTAGCCGCCGAAACCCACCACGCAGTCGGGATGGACTTCGGAAAACCACTTGCGCGCCAGCTTCGTGGAACGCTGGATCTTCATGACGGCCTTCGGCAACGTGAGCGGATGATTGCGGTTGAAGCCTGCGGCCTCGAAGGCTTTGTACGAGATGCCCGCCGCGGGGACGAGGCGCGACTCGATGCCGCCGGGCGTGCCGGCGAACAGCACCTCATGCCCGCGTTCGCGCAGCACGTCGGCAAGCGCGAGGGCCGGATTGATGTGGCCGGCGGTACCGCCGCCGGAAAGGACTATGCGCATGATGTCACCTCCGGGATGAAGAATGCGTTTGGCGGCGCCGCGCACCTTGCGGGGCGCGCGTGCGCGAATCTGCGCGGCCACGGCCGCGCGGTACGTTGCGGGAGCTGCCGGAATCGTCGTCGACCGCGCGCACGACGCGCAGGTTCGCACGACGTCGATCGTAAACGGTGGTGGCGTCGGCGTTTCGCGCAACGGCCATGATGATACCGACCATCATGAGCGACGCGATAAGCGACGAGCCGCCTGCGGACACGAACGGCAAAGGCTTGCCCGTGGTGGGCACGAGGCCGATGACGCAGCCCATGTTCAGAAACGCCTGGAACACGAGCATGATGGTGACGCTGCCCGCCACGATGCGCTCGTTGGGCGTTGCCGCGGCGCTCGCGATGCGCATGCCGGCGAACAGGATGCAGCAGAACAACGCGATGACCACGAGAGCACCGAGCATGCCGAACTCCTCGCCGATGATGGAGAACACGAAGTCGGTCTCGGCCTCGGGGAGGTAGTCGTACTTCTCGCTGGAGTTGCCCAAGCCCACGCCGAACAGGCCGCCCTCGGCGAACGCGTAGAACGAGTGGATGGTCTGGTAACCGTTGCCCCTGCCGCCTTCGCCGTCGTTCCAAGGGTTGTACACCACGAAGCGGTCCTGGCGATAGCCCGAGCCGAACAAGACGATGGCGATGACCGCAAGGACGGCGACGCCGGCGATGGCGAGCATGAGCTTACCGGGAGCGCCGCCGAACGACAGCACCGCGTATACGCCCACGAAGATGATGATGGTGGTTCCCAGGTCCGATTGCGTGAACAGCAGGAACAACGTGGGGGCGGCCACGTAGATCGCAGCCCTGAGCATGGTGGCGTTGAACTCAGCCCCTTCGTTGAGGTCGTCCATAAGATTGGCGGCCATGAGCACGATGGCGATCTTGGCGAACTCCGAGGGCTGCAGCGAAAACGGACCGATGACGATCCAGCGCTGGGCGCCGAGCGCCGCGGCTCCGAAGAGGAACGTGATGACGAGCAGCGCTACGCATACTCCCCAATAGCCTTTGACGATGGCGCCCTTCCAACCGCTGCGCGGGAGCATGAACCAGATGGCCACGGCGATGAAGATACCGGCCAGGGAGTAGATGAACTGGCTGATGAGCTTCGCCGAAGGGTTTTGCTGTGCGATGTAGTCCGAATATGAAATGGTATCGCGCAGGTACTGGCCCGCCTCGGTGTCGGCATAGTAGTTCGTGGCGGCCTCGGAAAGGATGGTCACCTGCGAGGCCGAGTAAATCATGACGAAGCCGATGAGCGTGAGGGCCACCACGGCCACCACAAGCAGCACCTGGGGCCAGATGACCGATTCTGCATCGGAGCGCCTATTGCGCGCGGAAACCATGTAAAACCGCCCTTACACGCCAAGCTTGGCCGCGCGAGCGGCCACGAGCTTCTTGAAGACCTCGCCGCGCTCCTCGAAGGAGTGGAACTCATCGAACGATGCGCAGGCGGGCGAAAGCAGCACCACTTCCCCGGCCTTCGCCTGTTCAAGGGCGACATCGAGCGCGGATTCCATGTTCTTCGCCGAAAGCAGCTGGAAATCTGCCGGCGCTTGCTCCCCGCGCTCCTGGAACGCCTGGAAGAAGCGAGCGCCTGCCGCGCCGAAGCACACCACGGCGCGCGTGTGGGCATGGGCCGCCGCGACCAGGTCGGCCAGATCGGTGCCCTTGTCGTCGCCGCCGAGCAGCACGATGGGACGGGTATGAGGGAACGCCGCCAGCGCCTTGAGCGTGGCGTCGACGTTGGTGGCCTTCGAATCGTTATAGCATTCGACGCCGCGCACGGTGCCGCAAGGCTCGATGCGATGCTCGAGCGGGCTGAACGTGGCAAGCGCCTCGCACACGGCCTTGTCGGAAGCGCCGGCGGCCAGCGCCGCCGCGGCGGCGGCAAGCGCGTTGCCGGCGTTGTGCGCACCCTTGATCTTGAGGCGATCGGCGTTGATGAGGGCATGCTCCTGCCCCTTGAGGGCCACGACGAGCTCGCCTTCGCCGCTGATGAACGCAGCGTTGTCGGCACCGCAACGGGCGCGCATGTCGCCCTGCAAGCCCTCTGCCGTGCCCATGGGCACGATGGCGAAACCGCATCCGCCATCAATGCTGCGCAGACGGCGGACCTCGGCGCGGACGACGTCGTTGGAGGCGTCCATGACCGCGACCGAGCCGGGGACCTGAGCAAGGTTGTCGAGCACCTTCATCTTGGCGGCGGCGTAGTTTTCCAGCGTATGGTGCCAATGCAGATGGTCGGGCGTGATGTTGAGCAGCACGGCCACATTGGGCGCGAACAGCTTCGTGGATGCGAGCTGATACGACGACACCTCGGCCACGTAGACGTCGGTTTCGCCGGCGGCCACGGCGGAGATGCACGTGTCGCCGATGTTGCCGACGGCGGCGCTTGCCATGCCCGCGGCGCGAAGCAGATGGTTGGTCAAAGCGGTGACGGTGGTCTTGCCGTTGGTTCCCGTGACGGCGACCCATGTGCTGGAGCTATCGGACTCGCGCCATGCGAGCTCGACTTCGCTGACGACCTCGTCGCTTACGGCAGCGGCCGAGCGGTACAGGTCGGAGAACTCGGAGATGCCCGGGCTTGCGATGCACAGCTCGAAACGCCCTCCGCACGCTTGCGCCAAGCGATCGACCGCGCCCTCGCCGAACTCGACGATGGCGCCGCGGTCGCGCGCCTTGCCCGCATACGCATCGGAAGCGGCATTGGGCTGCCCGCCGAACACGGCCAGCTGGGCCACGCGGCCGCCGAGCTGCGCCATGAGGTAATCGACGGCATCATGGCCGGACTTGCCCAGGCCGAGCACGAGGACGCGGCCCAAGCTTTCGGGAGCATGTTTCTTGCCTGCAAGCATCTTCTGGTTCTCCATAGCCTATGCCACCGCCATCAAGGTTTCTGCGAAGTACACGGCGAATCCGAGCGCGGCCAGCACGCCGGAGACGATCCAGAAGCGCACGACGACCTTCGTCTCGGACCAGCCCTTCTTCTCGAAATGATGATGAAGCGGGGCCATCAGGAAGATGCGCTTATGGGTTTTCTTGTAGTAGAACACCTGGATCATGACCGACAGGGCCTCGGCCACGAACAGGCCGCCGATGACGAGCACGATGAACTCGGACTTGGTGAACACCGCAAGGCAGCCGAGCGCCATGCCGAGGGCAAGGGAGCCCGTGTCGCCCATGAAGATGTCGGCGGGAAACGAGTTGAACCAGAGAAAGCCCACGCAGGCGCCGGCGAGGGCGGCGGCGAAGATGGCGGAGTCGAGCATGTCGGAGCGATATGCGATGGCCGCCATGACGATCATGACGATCATGACCGTGCCTGCAGCCAGGCCGTCAAGGCCGTCGGTGAGGTTGACGGCGTTGCACATACCCATGAGCAGGATGTCCACGAACAGGATGTAGAGCCACGGCACCTCCACGGCGCCGAAATGCGTGGTGAGCACGCCAAGGTCGAACGTGTAGACGAACGGGATCTCGACCGTGGGGGCGATGCCCATCACGTTGACGGCCACCAGGCCGAACACCGTGGCGATGACGAACTGGCCCACCAGCTTGGCTTTCGGGGTAAGGCCCAGGCTGCGCTCCTTGACCACCTTCTCCGCATCGTCGATAAGGCCCAGGCAGCCCGTGAGGACGGTGGCGATGAGCAGCGCGAACGTTTCAGGCGTGGGATGGCCCACCACGAGCGCCGTGAGGATGACGGAGACGAGCATGATGACGCCGCCCATGGTGGGCGTGCCCTGCTTCACCAAGTGGCTTTCAGGGCCGTCGGCGCGGACCTGCTGGCCGATATGGCTAGATTTGAGGAACTTGATCCACGCAGGCATGAGCACCATGGTGACCGCGATGGCGACCACGATGGCCACGAACACCAAAAACGTGGGGTATGACTCGAAGATATCCAACATAGCTATTCAACCAATCCTTCTACCACTTTCTCAAGGGCCATGAAATGCGAGGCCTTCACGAGCACCGCGCTGCCGGAGGTGACGTGTTCGCGAACGTCCGCAAGGGCGGCGGCGCCGTCGGCGACCATCGCGATGCGGTCAGCCGGCATGCCGGCCTTTTGCGCGCCGGCCGCGATGCCCTGGGCAAGCTGCCCGACGCACACAAGGCGGTCAAGGCCGCATTCGGCGGCGAAGGAGCCCACTTCCTCGTGAAGCTGCGGCGCGAACGAGCCGAGCTCGCCCATGTCGCCGAGCACCGCGATGCGCGCTCCGGCGACATCGAGCGCGGCGAACGTGGAAAGCGACGCGCGCATGGAATCGGGGTTCGCATTGTAGGCGTCGTTGATGACGGTGAAGCCGCCCGGAGCCTCGATGACCTCTTGGCGTCCCGCCTCGGGCTTGGCGCCCGAAAGCGCCGCTGCAACCTGCGCGGCCTCCATGCCGGCGGCGAATCCGACGGCGGCGGCGGAGCAGGCGTTGGACACGTTGTGCATGCCGCGCAACTCAAGGGCGCATTCCACGCGCACGGGCTCGGGCATACCGTCGAACCCGCAGGCGCACAGCGCAAAACGCGGGCAGCCCGACGCATCGAGACGCACATCCTCGGACCACACGGCAGGACGCGCCGCGTCGGCGGCGGAAAGGGCCGCACGACGCTCGGCGGCCTGAGCGGTGCCATCGTAGAGCACGCACGTGACGCCACGGGAGCCTAGGTTGGCGAACTCGAGCAGCTTCGGGGTCATATCGTTCGCGGCGTTGACGAACGCCATGCCGCCTGCGGGCAACGCCTCGAGCAGCTCGGCTTTGGCGCGCGCGATGTTCTCGCGGCTGCCCAGAAGCTCGATGTGGCTTTCGCCGACGTTGGTGACAAGGCCCCATTGCGGGCGCACGAACCCGCACAGCTCCTCGAGCTGATGAAGGCCGCGCATGCCCATCTCGACGATGACGTTTCGCGTGTCGGCCTGAGCGGCCAGCACGGTGTTGGGGACGCCGAGCTCGTTGTTCTGGTTGCCCTTCGTGGCGCACACGCTGCCGGCGGCGGCGAGCACGTCGCGCACGAGGTTCTTCGTGGTGGTCTTGCCCGTGGACCCGGTGATGCCGATGACGCGGCCCTCGAGGCGATCGCGCCATGCACGCGCAAGCGCCGTGACGGCGGCCTGGGTATCGGGGACCTGGATAACGGCGGCCCCGGCGGCCGCGATTTTGTCGTCCGAAGCCTGGTCGAGCGCGTGCTGCGCGAGCACGCACACCGCGCCCGCCGCCACGGAGGAGGCGGCGAAAGTATGCCCGTCCACCCGCTCACCGGGCAGCGCAACGTAGAGCGCCCCAGGTTCGACGTTGCGGGAATCCCAGGTCAAGCTGGTGATCTCCGTCTGATCGTTTACAGGGTCGATGGAAAAGGAGCCGCCCGTGGCACGGGCGGCTTCGTCGATGGTGAAACGCATTGGTTACTCACAAGCTCCTTCGCCGAATGCACGTTCAAGCTCCTCGCGGGCGACGACGCGGTCGTCGAAGGAGAGCACTTCCTTGCCTACCAGCTGATAGTCCTCGTGGCCCTTGCCGGCCACCAGGATGGAATCGCCCGGCTTTGCAAGCTGGATGGCGTGCGCGATAGCGGCGCGGCGATCGGGCTGCACGTCGAAGCGGCCCTCGCCCTGCCCCATACCCGCCACGATATCGGCGATGATGGCATCGGGATCCTCGGTGCGGGGGTTGTCGGACGTGACCACGGCATGGTCGGCCGCAAGCGCGGCGCGGCCCATGATGGGGCGCTTGGATGCATCGCGGTCGCCGCCGCAGCCGAACACGCAGATGGTGCGACCGGGCGTGAGCGCCATGATGGACCCGAGGGCCTTCTCCAAAGCATCGGGGGTGTGCGCGTAGTCCACGAACACCGACACGCCGCCGTCATGCGGCGTATGCACGCGCTCGAGGCGGCCCGGGATCTGCGGGGCCTCGCGAAGCGCATCGATGATGGTGGACACGCCGATGCCCAGCTGGATGCCGATGCCGAACGCGCACATGATGTTCTCGACGTTGAACTTGCCGACGAGCGGGTAGTCGAACTCATAGTAGGAGCCGCGCACGTTGAGCGTGATGGAGGTGTGCGTGGGATAGTACTGGACATCCTTGGGATGGATGAGCGCCGAGCGGTCAAAGCCCGTGGTGACCACGCTGTCGCCGGCCTCCGAGCAGCGGCGCAGCAGCTCCTTGCCCCACTTGTCATCGATGCAGATGACGCGGCGGGCAGGGTAATCCTTGCTGAACAGGCGCGCCTTCGCCTCGAAGTAGGCCTCGAAGGTGTGATGGTAGTCAAGGTGGTCCTGCGTCAGGTTGGAGAACGCCGTGACCGCGAACGACGAAGCGTACGTGCGCTCAAGGTCGAGCGCGTGGCTGGAAACCTCCATGGCCACCACGTCGCAGCGCGCGTCGCGCATGCGGGCGAGCAGATGCTGCAGGTCGGGCGATTCCGGCGTGGTGCGCGAAGATTTCTCATGCACATCGCCGATGACGGTGCCCACGGTGCCGATGACGCCCGTTCGCTTGCCCGCCACGCGGGCGATATGCTCCACCAGGTAGGTGGTAGTGGTTTTGCCGTTCGTGCCCGTGACGCCCACCAGCGAAAGCGCGCGCGACGGATCGTCGTAGAAGCGCGCCGACGCCTCGGCCATGGCCTTACGCGTGTCGGAAACGACCACTTCCGTGACGTCGGTGGCGTCGGCCAGGTAGACCTTGCGCTCCACCACGAGCACCTTCGCGCCATGGTCGATGGCGTCCTGGGCGAAGGTGTGGCCGTCGGTTTTCATGCCGACGATGCAGAAGAACGCGTCGCCGGGCTTGACTTTATCACTTCGATAGGCGATGCCCTCAACCTCATCTTGCGCGTTGCCGATGATGGTGCAGTCCATGCCTTCAAACAGTTCGGTGCAGGTCTTACCCATTTGGATACCTCACTCAGACGTAATCCCGAATCGATCGATTGCTGCAGTCATTATATCCTTAAAGATAGGCGTGACGACGCCGTCCCCAGGAACCTCATTTGCGCCCACAAAGCACACCAGTTTGCTTGACGAATCCGCCAAAAAGCCCGTGAACGCCAAGTTGTACACGTTCTTGCGGTAGCCGCCGTTCTCCTCATCGTAGATCTCGGCCGTGGAGGTCTTGCCGGCCACGTTGAACCCGTCGATGGCGGCCTTTGCGCCCGTGCCATCGGTGACGACGGTCTTGAGCATCGACTGCATGTCCCCGAGGGCGTCGGTGTTCTCGATGACCTGGGTGGTGCCGTAGGCGGGCGTGGTGCCGCTTTGCGGCATGCCGATGAGGAAGTGCGGCACGCACTCGACGCCGTTGTTGACGATAGCGCCGTAGAAGCGCGTCATCTGCAGCGGGGTGACCGACACGCCCTGGCCGAACGAGACGTTGTACGCCTGGACCGCCGACCACTGGTCGTAGGGCGCGAGCATGCCGAGCACGTCGGTGCCCTCCTCCCCTTCGCCGGGATAATCCACGCCGGTGTCCGAGTGCAGGTTGTAGCGGACGATGTGGTTGTACAGCTCCTCGAAGCCCATCTTCTCCGTGGCAAGCGAAATGCCGACGTTGGAGGACTGGTCGAGGATCTGGCGCAGCGTGAACGTGGCGTCGCCGCGCTCGTGGGCGTCGGAGATGGTATAGCCGTCCGCGGTGATCGAAGCCGGGCAGAACAGCTCGGAATCGGGTGTGAGCGTGCCCGTCTCCAAGATGGCCATGGCCGAGACCGACTTGAAGATGGAGCCGGGCTCGAACAGGTCGGTGACGCACTTGAGCTGCATGGCGCCTTCCTTGACCTCGCTTCGGTCGGCGGGATTGAACAGCGGAAGGGATGCGGCGGCATAGATCTCGCCGGTGGAGCCGTCCATGAGCACGGCAGAGCCGCCCGTGGCGTTGAGGCCCTTGCAGCCCGATGTCAGCGAATCCTCCACCTGGCGCTGCAGCTCGATATCGATGGACACGACGATGTCCTGCCCGTCGATGGCGTCCACCTTCTCGTGCGTGCCGCTGGGGATGAGCTGGCCGGTCTGACCGTATTCCTGCTCCATGTAGCCCGGCGTTCCGGACAGCACGTCGTTGTACTGCGCCTCAAGGCCGCAGATGCCGTAATAGTATTCGCGGTTCGTGTCCGAATCCACGCCGATGCTGCACGCGCCGACCACCTGGCCGCCCACCTGGGCGTTGGGATACTCGCGGCGGCTTTCGGAGACATAGTGGATGCCAGAGGCGATGGTTTCGGCTTTGCGACCCGCCGCCTTGGCGTCGGCCGTCTCCTTGTTCTGCGCCTCCTCGACGCGCTCGGAGGCCAGCTGCTTGACCTCGTCGCCGACTGAGGTGTCAGCCTTGCGCTTGATGATCGAATAGTACGTGTCGCTGGCGGTGACCTTTTCCAGGTAGTCCTTCGCCTCGCCGCCGAGAACCTGCGCCAGGATGCCCGCGGTCAGGTTGGGGTCGCTCACCTCGACGGGGTTGACGTAGATGGTGGTCGCGTCGACGCTGGTGGCGAGCACTACGCCGTTGCGGTCGTATATGGTGCCGCGGCGCGGCTCGAGCACGATCTTGGACGTGCGCTGCGCCTGGGACTGCTCGGTGAACTCGGGGGCCTTGATGACCTGCAGCCACACGAGCTTGCCGAAGAACAGCGCCACGACAAGGCCGAACAGGAACAGGGGCGCAAGCGCGCGCTCGGCATTGAGGAACGCGATGAAGCCCGCAATGCCCGATTTGGGCTGGGCGGGCTGACGGCGGGATTCGCCGTTTCGCGAGCGGGACGTGCGCGCATCGCGCTCGGAGCGCGCGTTGCGGGAACGGCTCTGCCCCGAAGCGCCGTGACGCCCGGAGCGGTATGCGCTGCGGGCGTCGGTGCGGCTTGCGTGTTGGCCTGACGAACGGCCGGATCTGCTGTTGTTCGCGCGACGCTGGGCATCGCGGGCGCCGCCGTCGTTGCGAGGCGGGCGGTTTCGATTCTGCATAACGGGCTACTCCCCGGCGTTGGTGGCGGTCTCCACGCTGCGGGACAGGGAAAGCGACCCATCGTCGTTGGTGGAAACCACGTCTTCGGGCATGTTGATGGTACCCACTTCCGCAGGCGCCGCCATGCCGAGCTTCTCGGCCTGCATGCGCACGCGGGTGGAGTTGGAAAGCAGGCTTTGCGTGACCTCGAGCGAGCTGCCCTGCGCACGGGCGTCGTCGATCTGGCTGGAAAGCGCCTGGGATTGCATGGAGGTGGTCACAGTGGCCGCCGAAAGGGTGAGGCTTGCGATGCCCACCAGGGCCAAAACCGCCATGACGATGATCGCCGCCTTCAGCACGAGGCCGGGCGTGACGGTGGAGGCGGGAGCGGCGGAGCGGGTGCGCTGACCGGGCACGACGGAGATGCGCGTGCGCGGGGCGCGCTCGACGGCGCGTTCGGGATACAGGGAATACGCAGGCTGGGCGCTCATGCTCCACCTCCTTTCGTGTTTCTGCTTCGTTTACGGTGGCACGTTGCGCGAACGGGTTCGCTCGGTTGTCGTGTTGTTGCTATCGTCGTGCTGCGCTACAGCTTCTGCGCCACGCGCAGCTTGGCGCTGCGGGCGCGGGGGTTGCGCGCTATCTCATCGGCCGTGGGAACGATGGGCTTTCGGGTAAGCACCTTGAGTATCGGCTCCTTGCCGCACATGCACACCGGAAGATCGGGCGGGCAGGTGCAACGGTTCGCGAAGCTTTGGAACATATCCTTGACGATGCGGTCCTCAAGCGAGTGGTAGCTGATCACGCAAATGCGCCCGCCGGGGTTCGCCCAGCGGATGGCAGCTTCCAAGCCGCTTTTCAGAACGTCAAGCTCGCCGTTGACTTCGATGCGCAGGGCCTGGAACGTGCGCTTGGCGGGGTGTCCGCCGGCGCGGCGCGCGCTTGCCGGGATGGCCGCCTTGATGACGTCGACCAGCTGCGCGCTCGTTTCAAGCGGGGCCTTCTCGCGGGCGCGGACGATGAAATCCGCGATGCGGCTGGCCCACCGCTCATCGGAGTAGGAGCGGATGATCCGAGTGAGGTCTGCTGCGTTGTAGGTGTTCACGACCTCTGCTGCGGTTAGGGTGTTTTTCCCCGGATCCATCCTCATATCAAGCGGGCCGTCCTCCTTGAAGGAGAAGCCCCGTGATGGCGTGTCGATCTGAACGGAGGATACGCCGATGTCGAACAAGAACGCGTCCACACCGGGAACATCCACGCTCAGAAGCGCTTCGTCCATGTTGCCGAAGTTGTTGCGCACCAGTTCCAGATGCGGGCGCAGCTCATCAGGCAGCGAGCCGAGTTTGCGGGCGGCCGCGGCAAGCGCCACGTCGTCCTGATCGATGCCGATGAGGGTGCCCCCGCATCCGATGCGCTGGGCAACTTCGAAGGAATGCCCTGCCCCGCCGAGCGTTGCGTCCACGAACGTCTGCTGCGGTTTGAGGTTCAAGTGCTCGAGGCACTCGGGGAGCAGGACCGGTATATGCCGAAACTCTTGGTTTGCCAATTCGCTCACGCCTTCCGATTAGCTGAACAACACGCTCAAGTCGATGTCGTCATCCTGCTCATCGAAGCGCTTTGCGTCCCAGATCTCGAAGTAGCCCGTGTTGCCCAATGCGACGACGTCCTTGTCGATGCCGGCCTTCTGGCGCAGCTCGGCGGGGATGCCGATGCGCCCGGCGTTGTCGACGCTGACGTTGTTGGCGCGGCTCTTCAGCTTGCGGCGCAAGCCGACATGGGCCTTGGACGTGGGGTCGTAACCGCCGAACTTGCTATCGAACAGCGACACGATCCAGTCCTCGAACGCCTGAGGCTCGAATGCGTACAGGCACTCGTCATCGGGGCTGAGGGTTACCACCAGATCTTCCGAAAGGACCTTGCGAAACGCGGCGGGCAGGGACATACGGCCCTTGGCGTCTACCTTGTGTCGGTAGGAGCCGTTCATGTCGATCGGCTTGTCGACGCCTTCTGCCATGCCTTCCTTCCGCTGCTTTCCGTTTGTTCCGTTCGGTGTTTGGGATTCTACCCCACTTCATCCCACTTCGCAACATCTTGCGGCACGTTTTGGGCGGTTTTGCACAGGCGTTGACCCCTTGTAACCTGCCTGATTCATTCGTAAAACAGGTGTTTTCAGGGGTGGTTTCCATATGGTGCGCAAGGTGGTTCGCCAACCACAATATATAGATTTGCGCTTGGGCAAAAATGGGGTGGGATGAAGTGGGATTGCATTTGTGCGGATTCGGTGGCGTGGGGCGATGTGGGGCGAGTGGGACGAAGTGGGAGGCGTTGGCACGACGGCTGCCGCCGCGCTGCGGGAGACGCTGCCCGTTGTCCGCCGGTTCATTGTGAAAGATGGTACCGGTTACCGTCTTTAACCGATAGCGGGACCGGTTGAAGACGGTTGCGAACGCTTTCGCTCCCCAACCTTTACGCGCGCGGGTGCGCGTGCAGGTACTCCTCGCGCAGGTGGCTGCGATCGACGTGGGTGTAGACCTGCGTGGTCGAGATGTCGGAATGCCCCAGGATGTCCTGAATGACGCGCAAGTCCGCCCCGCCCTGCAGCATATGCGTGGCGAACGAATGGCGCAGCGTGTGCGGATGCAGGTTGTCCACGCCGATGGCAAGGCCCGCGCGCGCCACCACCTTGAACACGCTTTGACGCGTCAGGCGGCCGCCGCGGGCGTTCAAGAACACGGCGTCGGTGGGTTTGGCGTAAGGCTTGGTCAGCTGCGGGCGCGCATTCTCCAGGTAGTCGGCCAAGGCGGTTGCCGCCGCACCTGATATCGGGGAGATGCGCTGCTTGCCGCCCTTGCCGAGCACGAGCAGATACCCTTGGTCGAGCACCACGTCGGGCAGGTCGAGGCCGCACAGCTCGCTGACGCGCAGACCGCATCCGTAAAGCACCTCGAGCATGGCGCGGTTGCGCACGGCCGCGGGACCGCCCTCCTGCCCCTCAAGCTCTTCGAACAAGCGTTGCACCTGGTCGATGGACAGAACGTCGGGCAGGCGCTCCGGGGTTTTCGGCAGCGGCAGCCCTGCCGCAGGGTTGCTTTCGGTGTAATCCTCGGCCACGCAAAACCGGTGAAAACCCTTCACCACCGACACTCTTCGGCACACCGTCGAGGCGGCATAGCCCTGCGCGAACAGATGCTCCTGATACGCCACGATGGACTCGCGCGACACCTGCGAGAGCTTCTCGATGTCCTGCGAAGACAGGAAATCCCGGTAGGTTTCCAGGTCAGCCTCGTAGGCCTCGATGGTGCGCGGCGAGCTGCCGCGCTCGATGCGCAGGTAGGCGATGTACTCCGCCGCCAAATCGATCAAATCGTCGGTATCGATGCTCTCGTCCACTAGCGCTTCCTTCCCTATCGGTCCATCTTTATATACCCCACCACGCGGAAAAGGCCGCCCAATACGGCGACCTTTTCGCAACAACAACATTATGTAAACCTTCAACCGGTTTAGTCCGAACCCCGGAACCTGCCGGATTACTCGCGATGATCCAGCGCCGCGGCGACGAAGTCGCGGAACAAGGGGTGTGGCCTGGTCGGACGGCTTTTGAACTCAGGGTGGCCCTGGCTTGCCACGAACCACGGATGATCAGACAGCTCGATCATCTCAACCAGGCGACCATCAGGGGAAACACCCGAGATGACCAGGCCCGCCTCCGCCAAGCGGTCGCGGAACGCGTTGTTCACCTCGTAGCGATGGCGATGGCGTTCGTAGATGAGCTCCTCACCGTAAGCTTTGAAAGCCATGGATGCAGGGGCGACTTTGCACGGGTAGGCGCCCAATCGCATGGTGCCGCCCTTGTCCTCGACGTCCTCCTGCTCGGGCATCAGGTCGATCACGGGGAACTCGGCGTTCTCGTCGAACTCCGCAGACGTCGCGCCGGGCATGCCCGCCACATCGCGCGCGAACTCGCACACCGCCGCCTGCATGCCCAGGCAGATACCCAAAAACGGCACGTCATGCGTGCGGGCGTAGCGTACCGCGCAGATCTTGCCCTCGAAGGCGCGCTGGCCGAAGCCGCCGGGCACCAGAATGCCGTCCATGGACCCCAGCACCTCTTCGACGTTGCCGTCGTTGAGCTCTTCGCCATCGATAAGATGCACGTTAACCTGGGTGTTGTTGTATACACCTGCATGATGCAGCGCCTCGATGACCGAAAGATACGCGTCGGGCAGGCTCGTGTACTTGCCGACGATAGCCACGTCGCAGTCATGCTCCACATGGGCGGCCGCGTCCACGAACGAGCGCAGCGGACTCAAGTCGATTTGGCGCTCGGGAAGGCCCAGGCGTTCGAGCACCTTCACGTCGAAATGCTGGTCGTACAGGCCGAACGGCACCTCGTAGATGGACGGGCTGTCAGTGCACGCAAGCACCTCGTCGGGCCGTACGTCGCAGAACAAGGCGATCTTCTCGCGCACCTTGTCCGAGATCTCGTGGTCGCTGCGGCATACGATGAAGTCGGGCTGCACGCCGATGGAGCGCAGCTCCTTGACGGAATGCTGCGTGGGCTTGGTCTTCACCTCGTGGGCTGCGGCGATGTACGGGACCAGCGTGACGTGAATGAACAGCACGTCGCCGCGCTCCTTTTCCTTCCTGAACTGACGCGCGGCCTCGATGAAGGGCTGGGACTCGATGTCGCCGATGGTGCCGCCGATCTCGGAGATGACGATGTCGGCGCCGGACTGGTCGGCGATGCGGCGCAGGCGCTCCTTGATGGCCTCGGTAACATGCGGGATCACCTGCACAGTGCCGCCGAGGAAGTCGCCGCGACGCTCGCGGGCGATAAGGGTTTTGTAAATGGAACCCTGCGTGAAGTTCGATTCGCGGGACAGGTTCTCATCGATGAATCGCTCGTAATGTCCCAAGTCAAGGTCGCCTTCGTGACCGTCTTCGGTAACGAAGACCTCACCATGCTGAAACGGGCTCATGGTGCCCGGGTCCACGTTGAGGTACGGATCCATCTTCTGCATGGTCACCTTGTAGCCGCGGGCCTTCAGCAAATGCCCCAGGGAGGCTGCCGTGATGCCCTTGCCCAAAGACGACACGACGCCGCCGGTTACGAAAATATGCTTGGCCATAGTTCTCCTTCGCGCTTAGAAACCGGTGTATTCCCCACCGCCGATCGCGCTGCGCCCAGGCCGATACGCCTGCAGCACGCCAACGGCAAAACTCCAAACGTTGGTTTATTGTACGCGCCGCGCAACTTCTCCCCCAGCGCCACGCGAGCCTTTTAACAGAGGGGAAACGAAACCGAAACGAGATGGACGGCAAGGACGACGGTGCCGCATTTCCGGCTTTTGCGGAACCGGCCCAGCGGAGCCGAACGGCGACATGCCGGGGCCAAGGACGAGCCGTTGCGCTTTCCTTCGCCCTCTTCGTCGGGCGCAGTCGATAGGACTTCGTTCGCTTTTCGCGTGATGATGTGCGCTTGTCTTCATGCTTTCGCGCGCGAGCCTTATACTGGTTCGGTTAAACCTACCGTCATGGAAAGGGGTTGCGCCCATGCGCATCGGTTTCGACAACGATAAATACCTGGCTTTGCAGGCCGAGCATATTCGAGAGAGGATCGGCCAGTTCGGCGGCAAGCTGTATCTGGAGTTCGGCGGCAAGCTGTTCGACGACTACCATGCCTCGCGCGTACTGCCGGGCTTCCAGCCAGACAGCAAGATCCGCATGCTGCAGCAGATGGCCGAAGACGTTGAGATCATCATCGCCATCAACGCCAACGATATCGAGAAGAACAAGGTGCGCGGCGATCTGGGCATCACCTACGACGAGGACGTGCTGCGTCTGCTGGACATCTTCCGGTCCATGGGCTTCGCCACGGCCGGCGTGGTGATTACCCGCTTCGAGAACCAGCCTAACGCGCTGGCGTTCCGCCATCGCCTGGACAGCCTCGGCATCAAGAGCTACCTGCACTACCCCATCGCCGGGTATCCCTACGACACGGCGCGCATCGTGTCATCGGAGGGCTACGGCAAGAACGAGTTCGTGGAGACCACGCATCCCTTGGTAGTGGTCACCGCCCCCGGCCCCGGTTCGGGCAAGATGGCCACGTGCCTCTCCCAGCTCTACCATGAGCACGAGCGCGGTGTCGAGGCGGGCTATGCGAAGTACGAGACCTTCCCCATTTGGAACCTCCCGCTAAAACATCCGGTGAACGTGGCGTACGAGGCTGCAACCGTCGACTTGGACGACGCCAACACCATCGATCCCTTCCATCTTGAGGCGTATGGGGAAACCACCGTCAACTACAACCGCGACGTTGAAATCTTCCCGGTGCTCAAGGCTATGATGGAGCGCATCCTGGGCACGAGCCCCTACCAGTCTCCCACTGACATGGGCGTGAACATGGCAGGTATGGCCATTGTTGACGACGACGCGTGCCGCGAGGCCGCGAAGATGGAGATCGTGCGCCGCTATTTCCAGGCCGCGGTCGACGAGCGCCGCACCGGTTTGCATCACGAGTATGTTGAGCACCTTGAGCTGCTGATGAACCAGGTTGGCGTGGACACGAACTTCTCGCCCGCACGCTCGGCCGCCTTGCTTAAGGCCGAGGCAACCGGCGCACCCGCCGGCGCCATGGTGCTGCCCGATGGCCGTGTGGTCACCGGCAAGACGTCGGACCTGCTGGGCGCTGCCTCCTCGCTGCTCATGAACGCGCTCAAGGGCGTGGCGGGCGTCGACGAGGACCTGTTCGTCATCTCCGACGAAGTTATCGAGCCCATCTGCGACCTGAAGACGTCCACGCTGCACGCGAAGAACCCGCGTCTGCATTCCGACGAGACGCTGCTGGCGCTTTCCGTGTCCAGCGCTACCGATCCGGTTGCCAAGCAGCTGGTAGATGCAGCCGACCAGCTGCGCGGCTGCGATGCGTTCTTCAGCGTGATTTTGAGCCCCACCGACGAGAAGCTCTACCGCACGCTCGGCATCAACACCTGCTGCGAGCCGAAATATGAGCAGCGTAGGTACTTCCACAAGTAAGCCTTAGCTACATAGTTGCTTGGCGTTCATCGCCAAAGTACTCACGCCCCGCGAGGTTGCTCGCGGGGCGTTTTTGTTTGAGCAAGCGCTCGCGCGCAATGAAATGCTTCCGGATAAGGGTGCATAAGGATGCGTTCGAGGGCTTTTGCGGCATTGTATGCAACGCAAGCGATTTTAGCCGATTGCTTACCGAACCTGTGCTTTACCTGGCGCGTATCGGTTATTCCTTTTGTAGACATCTACACATCGGTTCCTCCTATTTGTGCAGATTAATGGCTAGTTTGTTTGGAAATACCCTTGCAGCGGGTCCCATAGAGCCCTCAAAGCAAACAGGCGAATGCAAAGGGATGACGACACCGTGTACCGGCAACCAACAAGGCATGCAGAAACTAGCACGCACGATGATGCGAGGACGTGATGATAGGTCGCAACATGACCTACATGAAGGTATGCACCGCCAATCGAATACAGCGGTAAGGACAACCAGCAACAAGAAAGGATTGGAGTAGAGGCTGCACAGCACATCCGTTTGACCGACTCGCTCAAAGAGTGCCTGAACGCATACAGCGCACGGCAGAAGCCGTGCAGATAAAAGCCCGCAAAGGTTTCGCAACAACCCATAACGAGCATCAAGCCGAATGCAAGAAGAATGGGCGACCAACCCCAGAGCCCAAAAAAAACGTGCCCTGCGCTCTTCAAACAGCGCAGGGCACGTCAGGAATCACGGGAATCAGAAACCGGAAAGCAAAGCGCACCGCCCTATCGAAGGCGGAACGACTACCGACCCAGCTTCCCGCCGATCTTGCGAACGATGGTGTTGATGAAGGCGGCCTCGGGCACCTTGAGCTTGCAAGCCGGCACGAACGTGACGGCCAAGGCAACCAGCCCACCCGCCATGACATACGCTAGAGCCTGCACGATAGAACCGGACAGCGGGGAAATCAGCGTCTGCAGCAACCACAGCACAGCAGCGCCGGCAGCGGCACCGGCACCGCCGAGCAACACGGCCGTAGCCAAGGCACGTGCCACGGAACGCAGACCGAACGGGCCCAGGGTTCGTCGCAGATACCCGAACAAGCACACGTCCAAAACCAAGTAGAACAGCGCCTCGGCAACGGCGATGGAACTAATGGGCATAACATCGGAATGGCTTGCGGCGAACATGGTCAGGCCGATCTGCACGGCACCCGCAACGAAATTGAAGCCGGCGAACACGCCCATACGACGAAGGCTGGAGAACGTCTTCTGCAAGTAAGTGTTCACGCCGTACAGGGGCAAGGCAACGGCCCACACTGCCAGATACGTGGCGATAGCGGAGACGTTCTCCATGGTGAAGGCACCGGCATGATACAGGGTAACCAGCGGCATGCTGAACACAGCCAGGTACATAGCGAACGGGATCATGAAAAACAGAATCTGATTGGTGCCCGACACAATGCCGCGTTTCACGCCCTCCATGTTCCCTTCCGCTTGCATATCCGAAAGCTCGGTGAACATGGCAGTGGTGATGGGCACGGCGAGGAACGAATACGGCAGCGTGAACCACAGTCGCGCGTAGGCTAGGATGGAAGGACCGTTGTCGGCGAAGTTGTAAGAAGCGGCGTTTTGCACCGACACGATGGCGAAAGAGCACAGCATGACGAGAACCGCGGGAACGCCGATGCCCAACGTCTCGCGAAGCGCTGGGTCGCGCAGGTTCACACGCGGGCGGATGCGGATGCCGTTACGTTTGAGCGCAGGCAGCTGGATAGCCATCTGGACGAACACGCCGGCAGGATTGCCGATGGAGATGATATACAACGCAAGCTGCTGGTCGTACGGGGCCACGAACGAGTACGCCAAGAACGTGACGATGACGATCAGGTTGTTGGCCACCGGCGCTATGGAAGACCACAAGTAATCACGGCTTGCGTTAAGCAAACCCGACACAATAGCCGAACAGCCATAGAACACGATCTGTATCGCGAAGAACTGGAAGAAGAACACCGAAGTGGCCATCTGCGACTGATCGGAGTAGAAGCTTTGCGTATAGATGACCGCAGAGGGGAACAACATGCACAGAAGCGAAACCGCTCCGAGCAGCAGCACCACCAACGTAAGCAAGTTCGAAGCGTATTCGTTACCGGCGCGCTGCCCCAGCTTCTTCTTCACCGAAACGTACACCGGCAAAAACGCGGTGACGATCATGCCACCGCACACCAGCTCGTAGAGCTGGTTGGGAAGGTTGTTCGCCACTTGATAGGAACTTGACAGCAGCGTGGAGCCGAGCGCGAAGGCCATGGCCCAGGTGCGGGCGAAACCGGTGATACGGGAGACGATGGTGCAGATGCTGATAAGGGCCGCAGACCCGCCGATGGCAGCAGTGGAGCCTTGGTCGGCGCCACCCTGAGAGGGGCAAGATTCACCAGATGCGGGATCCGTCACATGCGTGTCGGGCTGGGTTTGCGGGGAAGCGGCCGAAGCCGCGAGATCGGCAGAACGAGTGTGTCGAGCTCGTGCGAGCTTGTCGGACATGAAAATGCGCTTTCTCGTGATGGTATGATTGCTCATCATAGCAAACACGGAAAGAGGCCCCGCATGCACATCCTCATCGTGCGTAATAACTCCAACTCGCAGGCGATCGATGCATCGTTGCTGCTGGTAACGTACCTGGCCACACAGGGAATCGACTACACCGTGGTGGACTCCTCGAACCTCGCCGCCCCCCTGGCGGCCCCCGAGCTTTCCGAGCTGTTCGAGCACGGCGTGGACATGGCGGTGGCCTTGGGCGGGGACGGGACCATCCTGCGAACGGCGCGTCAGGTGGGCTTCCACGGCACGCCTATCCTGGGCATCAACTACGGCCGTCTGGGCTTTTTGGCGAACCCGAATGAATCGGGAGTCATGGAACCGCTGGTTGCGGCGCTTTCCGGCGACGCGGCCCATGAAGTGCGCACGAACCTGGATATACGGGTGGTGTGCGAAGGCGAGGCCGACCCCTACGCCGATGACGGCGCCGGCGCCGAACCCGACGAGCCGCGTGAGTTCTTCGCGTTGAACGAGGTTGCCGTCACCCGCGGCGCCAACGGCCGCATCATCGATTTCGGGTTGGGCGTTTCGGGATCGCACCTGGCGAACATGCGCGGCGACGGCTTGGTGGTGGCAAGCGCCACGGGCTCCACAGCCTATGCGCTGTCGGCAGGCGGACCGCTGATGGCACCGGGCTTCACGGGCCTAGTAGCCGTTCCCATAGCGCCGCACACGCTGCACTCCCGCGCCGTGGTCACTGCACCGTCCGATGTGGTTGAAATGGACCTGTCCGAAAACCAGGACGATCGCGACGCCACCCTGTTCATAGACGGCGAGCTGGTGGAGCTCGACAGACCCCTTCGACGCCTGTACGTACGCCGGGGCGACGTACCTACCACCCTGCTGCGTTATAAGGACGAAGGGTTCTATAACCACGCAGCGAAGGTGTTCTTCTAGGAAGCGCGTCCCATAGAAAGGACAAAGGGCTCGCAGGCCTCGAATAGGCTTGCGAGCCCTTTGCAATAGAATTCGGAAACGCAAGAAGCGAACCACATACCGTTGACGGATCCCGTGAAAAGGCTTTTCCAATAGCGCACGGAAACATCCTGAGCAGGCATATGCAGAAGAGCGCGCAATCGAACATCCGCGATTTCGGTGGCAACCAACCTGCTGGCACGATGCATCCAATCGCTTTACTAGGGAAGACGGCAAGAGCGCTTGACCAAACAGGAAAACGAACCCGAAACCTTACAGTTCAACTCGCTCGAAGAACTCTTTGCCAACGCCGCAGACGGGGCAAACGAAGTCATCGGGCAGTTCGTCGACGTACTCCATATGCCCGCAGATAGTGCAACGCCAGGCAATTTTGGGCTGCTCGGCACCATTCGACTCGGCCGGCGCGGCAGCGGGTTGTTCATCACCCAGATAGCTAGAAGCCTTCGGAGGCGTCTTGCCGCCCTTGACCTGATGATAGAACGCATACGTCATCGGGGAACCCGCATCGGCGATCTTGGCGCACTCCTGCACCTCCCCCACGAACAGCACGTGCGTGCCCAAATCAAGCTCGGAGACCACCTTCGCGGAAAACCAAGCGCAGCATTGCTCGGCCACATAAGGCATGCCGGCTTCATCGCGCGCGCTTGCATGCTGGGCAAACTTGTCAAGCTCGGTGGAAGTATGGAATCCGAACGTACCGATCAGCTGCATGTCGGCCTGCTCGGACAAGCAAGACGCCGTGAACCGACCGGCCTGGCGCACGGCGGCCGTGGTGGCGTTTTCCTTGTTCAGTGCCACGCTCACCTGCAAGGGAGATGAAGTGACCTGGGCGAACGTGTTAGCTACGCATCCGTAGTCCTTGTCGCCGAAACGCGTGCCGATGACATACATGCCGTAACTGAGCGAATGGAACGCCTGCTTATCGAACATAGGAGCCTCCTTAGTCCCGCTTTGCTCGTTCGAGTATAAATAATAATGGTTCCTAATAGTGTTAGCTTATCACTCCTGCGCCAATAACAGGAAGGGCGGAATGACGAAAATCGGAAGGTTGAAACGCCCAGAGACAATGCCACTAAATAGAAGAGCCGAAAGCAACCAGAAACGCAAAGCGATCTGATGCGGCACGGCCCCAGCCGCGCCGTCGGCTGCACGCCGCACAGCGCGCTTCATCCTCCGTATCTTCGACTATACGCCGCTCAGCACCCCGATTGCGGCGCAACAGCAAAGCGTTACCGACATGCTGCATACGTGCAACGCCACCGAAATGCAGGAAGACCCGCTTTCGCGGGCCTTCCTGTTGCTTTTTGTGCAGTGCTTTTTGTGCTTGGTGCTGTGGTGCTATTCGGCAGCGGTCTCGGCAGCAGCCTCAACCTCGGCCTCTGCGGGAGCCTCGACGGCCTCGGCAGCGGCGGTAGCGGCCTCGATCTCGGCAGCCTTCTCAGCCTCAGCAGCGGCCTTCTTGGCGAACTCCTCGGCACGCTTTGCCTTAGCGGCGGCCTTAGCCTCGCGCTCGGCCTTCTTTGCAGCCTCGATCTCGGCGGCCTTAGCGGCGCGCTCGGCCTTCTTGGCAGCCTCGCGAGCAGCCACCTGCTCCTTGGCGGAACCGAACTTGTCGGCGAAGCGCTGGACGCGTCCGCCGGTGTCGACGAAGCGCTGCTGGCCGGTGTAGAACGGATGGCACACGTTGCAGATGTCGACCTTCAGCTCGGACTTCGTCGAGCGGGTGGTGAAGGTGTTGCCGCAGCTGCACTTGACGGTGCACTCCACGTACTCCGGATGGATTCCTTGTTTCATAGTCTGGTACTCCTTTTACCGTGCCTTGGTTTCCGACCAAGGCGGAAGACAAGCCTTTGCATTATAGCACGGAAAACGCCGCACGCGATGATGTTTGCGCGCGGCGTTCACATGTTTTCCGCGAATGAGAGCCCCGGGAAAGATTGCCCATGCCAATCGCAAGCCGGCACCAGGCCAACGCTCCCCCGCATAGCCTCGCCCGTGACCGATGTTGCGCCCTATTCGGCCTTCTCGGCGGCAGGCTCCTCGGACACGGTGATGTCGGCATGCTCGAGCAGCCAGCGGTTTGCCTTCAAGCGGCCCGCGGTCTCACGCAGCACGAAGGCCTGACCGTTGCCCTCCATCTGACGGCGCGCCGTGGTGGGGTCGGCAGGGTTCATGGCACGGCAGGCTGCCATGATGTCCTCGTCGTCGAGCGTCATCTTCTCGTGGCGGAACACCGCGTCGAGCGCGTAGCCCTGCACGAGCATCTGACGGGCCTGTATCATGAGCATCATGCCGAACTGCTGGTCTCCGCCCTGGGCCTCGACGAACTGCTCGAACGGGATGCCCTGCTGGGCAAGGGAGCCGCGCACGTTCTGCATGAGCGTGTCGCGCATGGACTCATATACCTCGTCGGAGATGGTGCCCTGGAAGCGGCGGGAAAGCTCGTCGGCCACCATGGTCAGCTGCATCTCCTGGTACTGGGCGCGCTGCTCGGCCTGCAGGCGCTCGGAAACAACCTGACGCAGGGATTCCACGTCGCGGGCCATGGGCATGTTCTTCTCGATGAACTCCTGGTCCACCTCCGGCACGCGCTTCTCCTGGCACTCGATCACCGTGACCTTGCAATCAAGCGGCGCCTCACCCTCGGGCGCGCCGGGCATATCGAAAGCGAACTCCTTGACGTCGCCCTCGTTCATGCCGATGAGGCTCTTCTCGAACTCGTCAGGCATAAGGCCCATGCCCAGGATGTAGGTGCGCCCGTCGGTGCACAGGTTGTCCAGGCGCTTGCCGCCCTGGGAGACCTCGAGGGCGATCTTCGCGGCGCCGGAAGCGTCGAGCGGCTTGGCGTCGCACTTCTCGTAAGTGGCGAAGCTCTCAGCGAGCTGCTGGATCTGCTGATCGACCAGCGACTCGTCGAAATTCAGCGGCGGGACGGTGATGGACACCGGCTCGTAGCTGGTCAGCTCGTAATCGGGCTTGGGGGTCACCTGCACCTTGAACTCGAAGACCTGGCCGCGCTTGATGGGCTGGTCGACGATGGGCGTGGGCGGGAACGCCGGGCACAGATTGCGCTTGTCCACGGCAAACGGCACGAGGTAGTCGATGGCCATCTGCTGGGAAACGGAATCCAGGTCCTTGATGCCGAGCTTGTCCTCAGCGGCCTGGGCCGGCGTCTGACCCTGCGGCACTTCCACGCCCATGCTCGCGCAGAACGAATAGTGCGCCACGTTGAACGCCTGCGCCACCTCGGCGGTTGCGGCGGCGGCGGTGAGCTCGATAAGGCCGTCCTCGAGCTTCTTCTCGGTAACCTTCATGGGATCCCCTTCTGATTGATGATGAAACGCTCACATTGTAGCGCAACCCGACGCGGCGCCAGCCGCTACTCGTTGGACTTCAGGCTTTCCACCATGTCGATGCGACGCAGCTTTCCGCGCATGGCAAGGGCCACGATGCCCGAGAACACCATGGTGAGCGCGAACGCGATGGCGAAGCTTGCCGCATGGATGTCGCGGCCGAACATGACCTGGTCTACCTCTGCAGTGGTGATGACGAAACCTTCCATGAAGATGCCGAGCACCAAGCCGATCGCGGCGCCAATGACCGACAGCAGGATGGTTTCGCGGAAGATGTACGCATCCACCTCGCGCGAGGTGAAGCCGAGCACCTTGAGCGTGGCGATCTCGCGAGCGCGTTCGGTGATGTTGATGTTCGTGAGGTTATACAGCACCACGAATGCCAGCAGCGCCGCGGCGACCACGAGCACCACCACCACGCTATTGACCGACTTGAGCATGGTGCGATAGCTGTCGATGGTCTCGTCGCTGTAGGTGACGGTTTTCACGCCGTCCATGGAAAGCAGCTGGTCGGAGAACGCATCACGGTCGACGCCGTTCCCAAGATCGACGTAGACGGTGGCGAACTCGGCCGGCTGGCCCATAGCCTGCTTGTATACATCGGCGGTGACGTAGACGTACTGCGCCACGTAGTTCTCCATAATGCCTGCGACGGTCACCGCGCGCCCATCCCCCACCAGGTTGCCGATGTCGTCCTCGTCATAGAACGTCAGGGTATCGCCAACGGAAACCCCCAGCTGGCTGGCAAGTTTCTCGCTGATGACAGCACCGCTCCCGTCGAGCGTGAGGGCCTTGCCCCCGACGCGCTCGCGCATCTGCACGAAGCGCTGCAGCTGCTCGGGATCCTGAGCGCATACCAGCTCAAAGCGATGCTCCGCACCGTCATCAGGGGCGCACGCGATCTTGTTCTCGGTGGAAACCCAGGCAAATTCCTGCCCATCCGAGCCCACCGCATTCGAAACCGCATCCTTTGCTTTCTGGTCGGCCTCGTCGGCATCCATGCGCACGATGGTGTTGAAACTGTACACTTCGCCGTACTGCTTGTCGATGATGTCGTTGATGGCGTTTTGCAGCCCCAGGCCCGTGAGCAACAGCGCAGTGCAGCCGGCGATGCCGATGATGGCCATGAAGAAGCGACGCTTGTAGCGGAACAGGTTTCGCGCCGTCACCTTCCAGCTGAACGTCATCCTGCTCCACAGCGGGCGGATTCGCTCAAGCAGGATGCGCTTGCCGGCCTTCGGCGCACGCGGCAACATGAGCGACGCCGGGCACTCGCGCAAGGTGGCCGCCGCTGCGAACCACGTTGCAGCAACGGTGATGCCCACACCCAAGGCGGCGGCGCTTGCGGCCACGCCCGGGTTCACGGGAGTAGGCATGCAAGGCACCATGTACATGATGGAATACGCTTTCATGATGAACCATGGCAGGAACTGTGAAAGCAGCACGATGCCCACAGCCGCGCCCACGCCCGATGCCACCACCGCATAAACGAGGTACTTCGACGTGATGCGGGCGTTGGAGTAACCCAACGCCTTGTATGTGCCGATGAGCACGCGCTCCTCCTCCACCATGCGGGTCATGGTGGTAAGCGACACCAACGCCGCCACCAGGAAGAACATGAGCGGGAACACCGCGGCGATCTGGTCCATGCGGCCCGCATCGCTGCGGAAGCTCTCGGCACCCAGGTTCTTCGAGCGGTCAAGCACGTACACGTTGGCGTCCTTGTCGGCGATGGCGTCGATCTCGGCCTGCGCATCAGCCAGCTGCTGCTCGGCATCGGCGAAGCGCTGCTGCGCCTCGGCGCGCTTCCCGTCAAGCTCGGATTGCCCGCTTCGCTGCTCTGCCAGACCGCTTTCGTACTCGGCGCGACCCTGCTCGTAGCTTTGCTGGCCAGCAGCATATTGCGCACGACCGGTCGCCAGACGCGCCTCGGCGTCGTCAAGCTGGGATTGCGCGCTATCAAGCTGAGCCTGTGCCGCGGACAGCTGCGCTGCGGCCTGCTCGCGCTGCGCATCAAGCTCGGCCCGTCCCGCGGCCAGCTGATCGGGTGCGCCCGCGGTTTGCGCGTCGATTTGCGCGATGGCGGCCTCCAGCTGCGCTGCCACGTCGGCAAGCTGAGCCGCGCGCGCCAGCTCGAGCTGGGCCTCGAGCTGGCTGCGCTGCGCCATAGCCTGATCGTACTGCGATTGCGCGGCGTCAAGCTGAGCCTGGGCCTGCGCTATGGCCGACTGAGCCTGTTCGCGCTGCTCGGCAAGCTGGGCCGCGCCGCTGTCATGCTGCGCCCGGCCGCTGGCAAGCTCCGCCTCGCCCTGGGCAAGCTGCGCCTGGCTGCTGGAGAGCTGTGCCGCCGCGGAGGAAAGCTGCGCCGAAGCGCTATCAAGCTGGGCGCTCGCATCGTCGAGCTTCGCTTGGGCGTCGTCCATCTGCGCGACGGCGTCGGCCTTTTCGCGCTCGAACTCCGCACGTTTATCATCGAGCTCGGCCTGCGCATCGCGCTGCAGCTGCTCGATGCGCGATGCTGAGAGCTGCGGGGAAAGGTCGTTCAACCGCTGGGCCACTGCGTCGATGCGCTGCTGATAAGCGTCCTCAGGCCACGCTTCCCCAACCGCCCCGTCGACGGTGAGGAACGCTTCCGTATAGGGATAATCAGCCGCAAAGGCCCCTTCGGGCACGAAGACGAAGGACGAAAGCTCGCCCGACCCAAGGGATGTGGCGCCGGTATTGGTGGTGCACGTGTAATACGAGGACCGCACAAAACCCGTCACAGTGAAGGTTCGCGTGGTGAACACGCCGTCCAGGTCCTGCGTGCCCTCGAGCAACTCGACGGTGTCGCCGATCTGCACCGGCGACGTCCATACGTTGTCGGCGGAAAGCAGGCACTCGTCGTCCGATTCCGGCCAGCTACCCTCAACCAAAATAAGCCGGTTCACGTAATCGGCATTGTCGGACTCCACGCGCAGGCCATCCGAGCAGCTGCTCGCCTTCGCAGCGTCCATGTCAAGCGAGTGGTAACGAAGCGTGTACTGCGTTCCCGCCAGCTGCGATATGGCATCCGCCTCGTAGGCGGGCATGACTCCCGAAACGCCCTCGACGCCGCGCAGCATATCGACCTGTACATCGGACATGCCCAAAGACGACACCACGCGAAGGTCGCACAGCTCGGTAGCATCATAATATTCATCACCTGCCAAACGCATATCGGGGCCGGTCATGCGCAAGCCCGCGTAGAAACCGCAGCCGAGCGCCGCCATCACGGCGATGGCAAGGAACCTCCCCCACGAATGCGTGATGGAGCGCAGGACCTCTTTGCGAAAGGCTCCCATGGCTACCACTCCAAATCTTCGGCGTTGCCCGGGTTCGGATTGATGAAGCAGCTGGCGACACGGCCTTCGCGCACATGGATGACGCGATCGGCGATATCGGCGAATGCGGAGTTGTGGGTGATGAGGACCACCGTCTTGCCGGTGTTGCGGCACGTGTCCTGCAGCAACTTCAAGATGGCCTTGCCCGTTTTGTAATCCAAAGCGCCGGTAGGTTCGTCGCACAGGAGCAGCTTAGGGTTCTTGGCAAGCGCGCGAGCGATTGCTACGCGCTGCTGCTCGCCGCCGGAAAGCTGCGCAGGGAAGTTATCCATGCGATGCGCAAGGCCCACCTGGGCAAGCACCTGCGCCGCATCAAGCGGATGTGGGCAGATCTGGCTGGCAAGCTCGACATTTTCAAGAGCGGTGAGATTCTGAACCAGGTTGTAGAACTGGAACACGAAGCCGATGTCCAAGCGGCGGTACTGCGTGAGTTGACGCTCGGAGAAACGGCTGATGTCGCGCCCATCAAGCATGATGGTGCCGGATGTGCACGAATCCATGCCTCCGAGCATGTTGAGCAGCGTGGTCTTGCCGGCGCCCGAAGGGCCCACCACCACCACGAACTCACCGGCTTCAGCGGTGAAGGTCATGCCATCGGCAGCGGCAACCTTCACCTCGCCCATCTTATACACCTTGCGAACATCGTTGAATTCCACGAACGCCATGTCCCCACCTTGCTCTTCGGGTGCTTTCCTTCCCCTGATTATACAAAAGAGCGCCCCGGCATAGATGCCGGGGCGCTCTAAGCGGTTCAAGCGTTAGCTTGGTGTAACGTCAACCTTAGTTGGCGCCGAACAGCTCGATGGTATCGCCTTCCTTCAGCGTGACCATGGCCTTCTTCCACGTGCGGGTCTGACCGACCTGGTAACGCACGCGCTTGGGCTTCGGCTTGACGTTCAGGGTGTTCACCTTGACCACGGAGACGTTGAAGATAGCCTCGATGGCCTGGCGGATCTCAACCTTGTTGGAGTCCTTGGCCACCTCGAAGGTGTACACGTTGTTCTCCATCTGGTCGTAGCTGTGCTCCGTCACGATAGGACGGATGATGACCTCGCGGGGATCCTTCATTATGCGAGCACCTCCTCGATGCGCTTCAGGGCCTCAGCGGTGAACACCAGCTGCTTGTTGTCGAGCAGCTCGTAGGTGTTGGCCTCGGCGACGGGCAGGATGTTGACCTTCTCCAGGTTGCGGAAGGACAGCCACGTGGTGACGTCGTCGTTGCCGATGACCAGCGTGGTGCGCTGGCCCTCGAAACCCATGGCCTTGATGAACGCCTTGGCGTCCTTGGTGCAGGGCTTCTCGAACTTGAACTCGTCGACAACGGTGAACTGACCGTCGGCCACCTTAGCGGACAGAGCGGAGCGCATGGCAAGCTTGACTTCCTTGTTGTTCACGCGGAAGGCGTAGCTGCGCGGATGCGGACCGAACACGGTACCGCCGCCAGCCCACTGAGGGGAGCGGATGGAGCCCTGGCGGGCACGGCCGGTGCCCTTCTGGCGCCACGGCTTCTTGCCGCCGCCGCGGACCTGGCCGCGGGTGAGGGTGTTGCTGGTGCCGGCACGCCAAGACGCACGCTGAGCGCGCACAACCTGGTGCATGACGGGCACGTTCGGCTCGATGCCGAACACGGAAGCGGAAAGCTCGGCGTCGCCGGCCTTCTTACCGCTTGCGTCCTTGATCTCGATAGTCGTCATGGTAGTGAAAACTCCTTATAGATAGTCCAGGTTACGCCATGCGCACGCGCACGATGCCGTTCTTGCCGCCGGGGATGGCGCCCTTGACCAGGATCAGGTTCTGCTCCTCGTCGACGCGCATCACGGTCAGGTTCTTGACGGTGACGGTGTCGCAGCCCATGTGACCAGGCAGGCGCATGCCCTTGAGCACGCGGGAAGGCGTGGCGCACATGCCCACCGAACCGGGAGCGCGGTGGAAGTGAGCACCATGGCCGCCCGGACCGCCGGCGAAGCCGTAGCGCTTCATGACGCCGGCGAAGCCCTTACCCTTGGAGGTACCGGTGACGTCGACCTTCTTGACCTCGGCGAAAGCCGCCACGGTCTGCTGGTCGCCGGCCTTGTACTCGGCGGCGTCCTCGACGCGCACCTCGCGCAGGTAGCGGGTAGGCTCGATGCCCTGCTTGGCGAAATGGCCGCCCATGGGCTTGTTGACCTTCTTGGCCTTGATCTCGCCGAAGCCCAGCTGCACGGCCTCATAGCCGTCGGTGGCCTTCGTCTTGACCTGGCACACCGTGTTCGGCTCAGCCTGGATCACGGTCACGGGGATGAGCTTGTCCTCCTCGTTGAAGATCTGGGTCATGCCGATCTTCTTACCAAAAATAGCGTTAATCATGCTAATTGACACCCCTTACAGCTTGATCTCGATGTCGACGCCGGCAGGGAGGTCCAGACGCATCAGGGAATCCACCGTGTTGGGGGTGGGCTCCAGGATGTCGATCAGGCGCTTATGGGTGCGCATCTCGAACTGCTCGCGCGAATCCTTGTCCACATGGGGGCCCTTGACGACGGTGAACAGGTTGCGCTCCGTCGGCAGCGGGATGGGACCGGACACCTTGGCACCCGTCTTCTGAGCGGTATCGACGATGAGCTTCGTGGACTGGTCCACGATCTCATGATCGTATCCCTTGAGGCGGATGCGAATCTTCTGATTAGCCACTTTCATTTCCTCCGTTAAGCTTTCGGACGTTCAACGCTTAAGCGTTGCCGCCGGCCTTGCTGATAATCTCTGCAGCGACGTTCTTGGGAACCGGCTCGTAAGAGTCGAACTGCATGGTGTAGGTTGCGCGACCCTGCGTACCGGAACGCAGATCGGTAGCGTAGCCGAACATCATGCCCAGCGGCACCTTCGCGGAGATGGCGACGGCGCCGTTGCGCTGCTCCTGGCCCTGGATCATGCCACGGCGAGACGGGATGTCGCCCATGACGAAGCCCGTGTACTCCTCCGGGGTCTCGACCTCGACGGCCATGACAGGCTCGAGGATGACCGGGTCGGACTTGCGCAGAGCTTCCTTGATGGCCATTGAGCCGGCAACCTTGAAGGCAGCTTCCGAAGAGTCGACGTCGTGGTAAGAACCATCGATGAGCTCGACGCGGACGTCCTCGACGGGGTAACCGGCCAGAACGCCCGTGTTGAGGGCTTCCTGGATACCCTTGTCGATGGAAGGAATGTATTCCTTCGGCACGACGCCGCCGACGATCTTGTTCTCGAACTCGTAGCCCTTGCCCGGCTCCTGCGGGTACATGTTGATGACCGCATGGCCGTACTGGCCGCGACCACCGGACTGGCGGACGAACTTGCCCTCGGCGGAGAGGACCTCGTGGCCCGGACGCTCGCGGTAGGCAACCTGCGGCTTGCCGACGTTTGCCTCGACCTTGAACTCGCGCATCAGGCGGTCGACGATGATCTCCAGGTGCAGCTCGCCCATGCCGGCGATGATGGTCTGGCCGGTCTCATGGTTGGTGGACACGCGGAAGGTCGGGTCCTCCTCGGCCAGCTTCTGCAGGGCGATCTCCATCTTGGTCTGGTCGGCCTTGGTCTTCGGCTCGACGGCGATGTCGATAACCGGGTCGGCGAACTCCATGGACTCCAGGATGATCGGAGCGTTGTCATCGGCCAGGGTGTCACCGGTGGTGGTGTTCTTCAGGCCGACGACGGCGACGATGTCGCCAGCGGAGCAGGAATCGATGTCGACGCGCTGGTTGGAGTGCATCTGCAGCAGACGGCCGACGCGCTCCTTCTTGTCCTTCGTGGCGTTGGTCACGTAGGAACCGGCGTCAAGGGAGCCCGAGTACACACGCAGGTAGGTCAGCTTACCCACGAACGGGTCGGTCATGATCTTGAACGCCAGGGCGCTGAACGGGGCCTTCGGGTCGGAAGGACGCTCGTCCTCCTCGTCGGTGCCGGGGATGGTGCCCTTGATGGCGGGAACGTCGACGGGAGCCGGCAGGTAGTCGACGACGGCGTCGAGCAGCTCCTGGACGCCCTTGTTCTTGTAGGCGGAGCCCACGAACACGGGATTGATCTTGCAGGCGATGACGCCCTTGCGCAGAGCAGCCTTCAGCTCCTCGACGGAGATTTCCTCCTCCATGAGGACCTTCTCCATAAGCTCATCATCGCAGTCGGCGGCAGCCTCGACCAGCTCCTGGTGAGCCAGCTCGGCCTCGTCGGCGAACTCTGCGGGGATGGCATCCATGGGCTCAGGGTAGGTCATGCCCTTGTCGTCGGCCTTGAAGTCCCAAGCGGTCATGGTGACCAGGTCGATGACGCCCCAGAAGTTGTCCTCGGCGCCCATGGGCAGCTGAGCGGCGACGGCGTTGGCATGCAGACGATCCTTCATGGTCTGGATAGCATGCTCGAAGTCTGCGCCGACGCGGTCGTACTTGTTAATGAACGCGATGCGCGGCACGCCGTAGTTCTCGGCCTGACGCCACACGGTCTCGGACTGCGGCTGCACACCTGCAACAGCGTCGAAGACGGCGACGGTGCCGTCGAGGACGCGCAGGGAGCGCTCGACCTCTGCGGTGAAGTCCACGTGGCCGGGGGTGTCGATGATCTGGAAGCGGTATGTCTCGTCGTCCTTCTTCCAGAAGCACGTGGTGGCGGCAGCGGTGATGGTCACGCCGCGCTCCTGCTCCTGGACCATCCAGTCCATGGTAGCGGCGCCGTCGTGCACCTCGCCGATCTTGTGCGTCTTGCCCGTGTAGTACAGGATACGCTCGGTAGTGGTGGTCTTACCGGCATCGATGTGGGCCATGATGCCGAAGTTACGCGTGAGTTTCAGATCATTAGCTTTAGCCATGTTAGGTCACGCCCTAGAAGCGATAGTGCGAGAACGCACGGTTGGACTCGGCCATCTTGTACAGGTCCTCGCGCTTCTTAACGGAGGCGCCGGTGTTCTCGGCGGCGTCCATGATCTCAGCAGCCAGGCGCTGCTTCATGGTGTGCTCCTTGCGCTTACGGGAGAAGTCCACGATCCAGCGAATGGCCAGCGTGGTGGCGCGGCGGGAGTTGACCTCCATCGGCACCTGGTAGGTGGCGCCGCCGACACGCTTCGGCTTGACCTCGAGGGTGGGGCGGACATTGTCCATGGCCTTCTTGAAGATAGCCAGCGGATCCTCGCCCGTCTTGGCCTGAACCAGCTCGAAAGCACCGTAGACGATGCCCTCGGCGGTGGACTTCTTGCCGTCCAGCAGGATCTTGTTGATCAACTGGGTGACAAGGCGGTTGTTGTAGACGGCGTCCGGCTGAACTTCACGGCGGACTGCTGCTGCACGACGCGGCATGTAAAACTCCTTCTGATTCCTGCGCGCTTCGGGGAAGCTTTCTCCTTCCCATTAGGTTGCCGCCTTCCCGACCCTTTCGGGAGAGGCGCTTTCATACAACCCGCGCGTCTTAACGGTTACTTATTTCGGGCGCTTGGCACCGTAGCGGCTGCGAGCCTGCTTGCGGTTGTCCACGGCGGCGCAGTCCAGCGCGGCGCGGATGACCTTGTAGCGCACACCGGGGAGGTCCTTAACACGACCGCCGCGGATGAGCACCATGGAGTGCTCCTGCAGGTTGTGGCCGATGCCGGGGATGTAGGCCGTGACCTCCATGCCGTTGACCAGGCGCACACGGCAGACCTTACGCAGAGCCGAGTTCGGCTTCTTGGGGGTGGTGGTGTACACGCGGGTGCACACGCCACGCTTCTGCGGGTTGCCCTTCAGAGCCGGCGTCTTCTTCTTGTCGACCGACTTCTTGCGGCCCTTGCGGACCAGCTGGTTGATGGTAGGCAAAATCTTCTCCTTCTGTATTTGCCTCCGGCGGTGTACGAGACCACCGCCGCATTACTCGCGGGTTTCCAAGTGCGTTCAGCTGATACGCACGCGAAAACCCTGCCCCTTTCGGAGCGCGAGTTGGAACTTTATCACCGGGTATAGGGGCTGTCAAACGCCACGCACCCGGGCGTATCTATTGGTATTGTACCTTGTTTTGGCAGGTCATGCAACGTTTTGTTGTTCCGCGATGCACGTTTTGCACACAAATTCGCAAAAAGTTGTTGCAAAAGTTGCGAAACGGTGCGCGGCCCTGATCGGCATGGTCGTCGCGCATCCCGGCAAGCGCTGCAACGGGCGTGAAACCGACGTTTCAAGGACGCCGGCAGCGCCTCCCTGGGCCCTTCCCCGTCGGCGAAACCGCTCTCGGCGCGGCAGAGCCGCTATTCGCGAGCCTCGAGCACGAGCTGCTCGATTAGGCGCGCGCAGCCGTTCAGATCGTCCACGGTGATGTATTCGTCGCAGGAATGGTAGTTGGCCATACCCGTGGCAAGCGTGATCGCCGAGACTCCACGTCCCGCCAAGATGTTGGCATCCGCTCCTCCGCCGGATGCGGCAAGGCGGGGACGCAGCCCGGCCGCCAGGGCCGCGCGCATGACGCCTTCGACCAACGGGTGGTCGGAGGCGTAGGAGACAGGAAGGTAGTCGGTGCGCCACTCGATGTCGACGCTGCCGCCGGCCTGCGCCGCGGCCGCGCGCATGGCCTCGTCCATGGCGCTGCGCTCGGCACGGGCGCGCTCAAGGGAGGTGGAACGGCATTCGCCTGACAGCCAGCAAGTGCCGGGCACCACATTCGTGGCCCCATCGCACTCGATGACGCCTACGTTGGACGTGGTATGCGCGGAAATGCGCCCCAAGGGCATATGGCAGACCGCCTGCGCCGCCATGGCAAGCGCCGAGACGCCGCGCTCGGGCTCGACGCCGGCATGCGCCGACTTTCCGCGGAAGGTTGCGGTGAACGTGCAATGGCACGGTGCCTGGTTGATGATGGTGCCCGGATCGCCGTCGGCGTCCAATACGTAGCACGGCGTGCCTTCCGGCAAAAACGACGTATCGAGCGCGCCGGCGCCCAGCAGGTGCATCTCTTCGCACGTGGTCAGGACGACATGCACATCCGGAAGCGCCTCACCCGCTTCGATGAGGCTGCGAACGCCCTCGAAAATGGCGGCTACGCCAGCCTTATCGTCGGCAGAGAGGATGGTATCCCCCGCGCTGCGGATCACGCCGTCCTCCACCACGGGTTCGATCCCCTTGCATGGGCGCACGGTATCCATATGCCCGCACAACGACACGGCGCCGGGAGCGCTGCCGGCGCGGAAAGCGATCAGGTTGCCCGTGTCGGAACCGGTCCGTTCCGCGGAATCATCGAAGCGGACGGTGAAGCCCAGGCCCTCCAGCTCGGCCTTGCACCGTTTCGCCATAAGGGCCTCACGACGCGACGGGCTTTCGATGCGCGCAAGTTCGCAGAACAAATCGAGCAGGCGGTCGGGCTTCACAGGATCCCCTTTCAGTCAGGATGTCGGTTCATCGGGATGTCGATTCACCGGGATACGCGGAAAGCCGCGCTCAGGCGGCTTTCCGAAATGGTTCATATATAGATATAGGCCAGCGCCCGCGCGAACGCAAGGACTGCTTGAAACGACCACGCGGCGCGAGGGGGTGCCTTTATCGCGCGGCGCGCGCTTGCGCCATGGCGTCCTGCGCGTCCTCCTCTTTGCGCAGTCGATCGCGTTCACGGTCGATGGCGCAGTTACGGAAGTACACAACCCAATTTGCGGCGATGCAGACGACGTTGATGAAATACACGGCAAGCACCCAGTTGATGGTGCCGGACACGAACTTCGCGGCGATGCCGGCGAAATAGCCGAGCGTGATCAGCAAGATGAACTGCCAACTAGTTCCCGCAGCCGTACGGGCCTTGAAGTTCTTGTACGCGTTCATAGGCCACGAAAGCCCGAAGCAAATGAGCATGATCGCCTCAAGCGCCTCTGCCATTTCCGTCATCTCCCTTGGTGGAATTCTGCAGGTTCGCCGCGGGCGCATGCCCTCGGCGATTTGCTATGGTAAAACTGTCAACGTTATAGGTTAAGCGTTTTCCATAATCTGCGCGTTATCGTCACATTGAGGCTGAAGGAGGTGCGCATGGAGCTGTTGCAGCTGCGCTATTTTCACGAGGTGGCGCAAACCCAGCATATGACGAACTCGGCGAAGCGCCTTGGCGTGGCTCAGCCGGCGCTGACGCAGGCCATCCGCCGTCTTGAGGGCGAGTTGGATGCGAAGCTGTTCGAGCGCGCCGGGCGCAACATACGCCTCACCCCCTGCGGCGAGGCGCTTGAGAGCAAGGTGACGCCGTTGCTTGCCGCGTTCGACGAGATTCCCCAGGTCATTGCCCAGGCAAAGGGCCAGGAGCGCAACACGGTGCGTATCGACGTCGAGGCCGCCACGTCCATGACCGTCGACGCCATCGCGGCGTTTCGCGCGACGGTTCCGCAGGCCGCCTTCGTCATCAACCAGGCGAACAGCGAGGCCCGCTGGGACGTGCGGGTGCGCACGGAGGCCCGCGGGGCCGCGGCAAAACCGGATGCGCGTACATCCCAGGTGTTTCGCGAGCGCATATGCCTGGCCATCCCCAAGGAGCAGGCGAAGGGTAACGCGGCGTCTTTGGCGGATTTCGCCGACGCGCCGTTCGTATGTCTGGCGGGGACGCGCGGATTCCGCGGGGTGTGCGACGAACTGTGCCTGAAGGCGGGGTTCGCACCGAACGTGGTGTTCGAGTCGGACAGCCCCGATGTGGTCCGCAAGTTCATCGCGCTGGGGCTTGGCGTGGGGTTTTGGCCTGAACGCAGCTGGGGTGCGCTAGAGGGATCGGATGTGGTGCTGGCGCCGATCGCATATGCGGGGTTCGAACGCGATATCGTGGTGGAGACGGCCAAACACCCGCTCGGCCAGAAAGCCGCCGAGTTCCACGCGTTCTTACTCGACTTCATACGGCGGCGCATGGGCGAAGCGGACGCGTAAGGCGGAATGGGGCTTCGCAAGAAGAAGCGGGCGCGGGATACGCAAATCGCGCAGCAAGATATAAACAGCCGGCTGGCGAAGACCGAACGGGACGAGGCCTGACAGATAGTGCTACGTCCCCGAAACGTCAGTGCGCGGACGCGAGGAGACGACGCTGCTTCGGTTCGCCATGTCGACGCGGGCAATGTGACAGATAGTGCTACGTCCCCGAAGCGTCCTGAAACGAAAGGAAGCCCTCGCGCGTTTGCGCGGGGGCTTTCTTATGCGATGACGTTTGCTAACGCAAGGTTACAGCGCCAGGATGGGTGCGGCCACCTGCTTCTTGCGGGAGAGCACGCCGGGCATCCAAACGGACTTGTCGGTGCAGTCGATGTCGAAGGCGCGGTTGACGAAATCGGTGTCGCCCTCGCAGATGAACTGGCTGCCCTCGGCCAGGATGTCGGTGGCGAAGAACAGAACGAACTGGTAGCCCTTGTCCGCGACCAGGCCCTTGATGGCCTCGCGGATCTCGGCCTCGCGGCCGAGCACGGCCCGCAGGTCGACCGTTTCGTACTGGCCGATGTAGACCTTGTTGCCGTTGGACAGCTCGAACTCCTTGGCGTCGGCGTTGACCAGCTTGTCGACGGGCAGCTCGGCGGGATTGGAGCGGCACTTGAAGATGGACATGCCGTACTCGACCGGGTCGACGCCCACGGCAGCGGCCGTGCGGGCGATGATGTCGCGATCGAAGTCGGTGGTGGTGGGCGACTTCATGATGACGGTGTCGGTGAGCATGGCGCCGAGCAGCAGCGCGGCGATGCCCTTCGGCAGCTCCACGCCCTCGATCTCGAACTCGCGCGCCACGATGGCGGCGGTGGAGCCGACGGGCTTGGCGTTGAAGCGCAGCGGCTGCGCGGTGACCAGGCCTCCCAGACGGTGATGGTCGACGATCTCGACGATCTCGGCGGCGTCAAGGCCGTCGGCGGATTGCAGCGCCTCGTTGTGGTCGACGAGGATGACCTGCTGGCCCTCGGAAAGAGACTCGATCAGACGCGGCGCCTCGATGCCGTTCTCGCCCAGGATCCACTCGGTCTCCGGCGGAAGGCCGCCCAGACGGCATGCCTCGTAGACGGCGTCGGAACCAGCGCGCTTGGCCAGCTCGTTTTTCAGGTACGCATAGCCAACAGCTGCGCTGATGGCATCGTTGTCGGGGTTCTTGTGACCGAACACCAGGATGGGTGCCGCCATGTGATCGCTCCTTCGCTAGCCGGGTTACGCCCGGCCCTTCATCGTCCTACCCTTTTCGGCGCAGCGTTCGCAAATAGACGCAACGCCGACCACTCATTATAACCTCGCTTGCAGCACATGTTCAAAACCCTAGGGAACTGCCACGAACCGGGCGCAAACGGGAGATGCAAGCGGTGTTCGGGCGTAGCATCCGCCACCCCTCCGTGTCGCCGACACAGCATCGAGCGCGACGGCCGCCACCATGTAGGCGGCCCGGCGCCGAGCACGGTTCCTCCACGTGTTGGAACCGTTAACCGTGCGTAAACCGCTACGCGCGCCGGCGGCAAGCCGGTATAGTGTACGGAAACGGAAACGACCGCATAAGGCGGCGATGCGCGAAGGAGCGAACATGGAGACGATTGGGTTGACCGATATCATCGGGCCGGTGATGGTGGGGCCTTCGAGCAGCCACACCGCCGGCGCGCTGCGCATCGCGTACATGGCGCGCAAACTGGCCGGCGAACTGCCGGCGCACGTGGAGTTCCGCCTGCTCGGCAGCTTCGCGCATACGCTAACCGGCCACGGCACCGATAAGGCCCTAGTCGCCGGCATGCTCGGCTTCGCGCCCGACGACCTGCGCATCCGCAACTCGTTCGCGCACGCCCGCGAAGCGGGGCTCGACTTCACGTTCATCCCCCTGCCCGACTGCGACGACTACGAGCACCCCAACACCATCGACATCGTCATCGACACCGCCGAGGGTGGGCGCATGGAGGTGCGCGGCGAAAGCGTGGGCGGCGGCGCGGCCGTCATCCGCAAGATAGACGGGGTGGACGTCTACATCACCGGCGAGAGCCACTCGATCGTGGTGCAGCAGCGCGACCTGCCGGGCGTGCTCGCGCATATCGCCACCAGCCTTTCGGCGCACGGCGTCAACATCGCCACAGCCCGCCTGTACCGCGAGCAGCGCGGCGACACGGCATGGACCGTGCTCGAGACCGACCAGCGTATCAACGACGATGCGCAGGCGACCATCTTGGAAAACCCCTTGATCCGCGGCGTACGCGTCATCCCCGCCGCCTCGCTCGGCCAGACCCAGGCAACCATCGGGGAAGCCGAGCAGGCAGCGGCGCTCGAAAGCCTGCGCACGCTTGATTTCGCGAACGGGACGCAGCTGCTCGCGCTTTGCGCCGCACAGAAGGCCGCCATCTCCGAGGTGTTCCTGCGCCGCGAGGCGGCCGTGCAGCAGGCCGGCGGGCACGTCGACGGCACGGGCGCATACCTTGCCTACGCGCTGCGCGTCATGAAAGACGCCGCGTTCCTGCCGCTCGACGCGCCGGCCGCATCCATGGGCGGGCTTTTAGGCGGAGAGGCGCAACGCATGGCGAAGGTGCGCGATTCGGGCGCCGACGTGCTCGGCGAGCCCATAGCCAGCGCCTGCGCCTACGCGATGGCCGTGTTGGAGACCAATGCTTCCATGGGCCGCATCGTGGCGGCCCCCACCGCCGGATCGGCCGGCGTGATCCCCGGCGTGCTGCTTGCGCTGCAGAAGGCGAAGGGGTATTCCGACGAGCAGCTGCAGCGCGCGCTGGCCTGCGCCGCCGCCGTAGGCTACCTGATCACCCGCAACGCCACGGTCTCCGGCGCCGAGGGCGGCTGCCAGGCTGAGATCGGGTCGGCAGCGGCGATGGCCGCGGCGGCGTGCGTGGAGCTTGAGGGCGGCACGCCCGAGCAATGCCTCAACGCCGCCGGCAACGCGCTCACCAACATGATGGGCCTGGTATGCGACCCGGTTGCGGGCCTGGTGGAGGTGCCGTGCCAGAAGCGCAACGCCTCGGGCGCGGCAACAGCGCTGGTGAGCGCTCAGACCTCGCTTGCCGGCATCGGCAACCTGGTGGGCTTCGACCAAACGGTTGAGGCCATGTACAAGGTGGGCCGCAGCCTTCCCTTCGAGCTGCGTGAATCGGCCCTGGGCGGCCTGGCGGCAACCCCCGACGCCTGCGCTTGGTGCGAATCGCACATGTGCGGGAAATAGGAGGCCGCGTCGCCGGCCTTCCGCGCCCATACGCAAAACCAGCGCGAACAAGACGCCGTTGCGAACCATCAAGGCTCGCAACGTGAACACACCTCCGTCCCCTGTTCGCATAGCGCTACCGGCCGCTTGCCCGGCCACGCCGAGCGTGAACACACCTCCGTCCCCTGTTCAACAAGCGAAGCGCCCCGCAAACCGCCGAGGTTTGCGGGGCGCTTCTGTATGCAGGCCGCAGCGTGACGGCATCGTACCGTCGCTTTCGCCCTACCCTATTTTGACGATGGGCGCGTAGTCTTTCAGCAGCTTCTTCGTTTGGCCGGACTTGGAGAAACGGACGTAGAGCGTGTCGCCGTCCACCTTCGTCACCTTGCCGCGGCCAAACGTCTTGTGGTCGACGGTGTCGCCGGCGGCGAAGGTCATCTTAGCTGCCGCCTTCTTCTCCGCGCCGGGGCGCACGTAGGCGCCCGATACCGAACGACCTGCGCCGATGCGGTTCGTACGCACCTCGCGGCGTTCGCGCTCGGACCTGCCGCCGGGGGCGCTGGCGCTCGAGCGGCCGAACACGCGGCCGCCGCCCGCCTCCACGCCGCTGCCGGAGATGCCCTTGCGGCTGCCGCGCTTCTCCCAACCGGTGCCGGAGAAGCCCTGGCTGCCCACGCCCATGGTCTGGCGAAGCTCGCCGGGAATCTCATGGATGAAGCGCGACACCGGGTTAGCCTGCGTCTGGCCGAAGATCTGACGCGTGTAGGCACAGGTGAGGAACAGCACCTTGCGGGCGCGTGTGATGGCGACGTATGCCAGGCGGCGCTCCTCCTCGATGCCGGCGGCGTCGCCGACGCTGTTCATGTGCGGGAACAGCGTCTCCTCCATGCCCGCCACGAACACGCAGTCGAATTCCAGGCCCTTCGAGGCGTGCACCGTCATCATGGTGACCGCCTGACCGTCCTCGTCCATGGTGTCGAGGTCGGTGCGCAGGCGCACCCACTCCAAAAAGTCGGCCAGAGAATCGCCGCGCAGCACGCGCACGGGCTCGGCGGCTTCATCTTCCCCGCCCTGCTCGCCTACCGTGGGGGCGGCGTAATCGGCGTCCTCTTCGTCGTGGGTGTCCACGAACTCGTCGACTACGGACAGGAACTCCTGGATGTTCTCCACGCGCCCGCGCGCTTCGTCGGTGTTCTCCGCTTGCAAGGCGCTGATCAAGCCGGACTTGTCGATGACGGCCTCGATGCACTTGCGCAGATCGCCCGAGTAGGATTGCGCATCCTTGATGATCTGCACGAACTCCCCCACGCTGCGGCGCGTGGCGGCGCGCAGCTCGGGGTCGGCGATGGCGATTTCGGCGCCCTCCATGAACGTCATGTCCATCTCGCGCGCGAACTGCTCGATGCGCTCCACCGTGGACTTGCCGATGCCGCGGCGCGGCGTGTTGATGACGCGCTTGGCCGCGATGTCGTCGGCGGGGTTGACCACCAACGCGAGGTAGGCCATGACGTCGCGGATCTCGGCGCGGTCGAAGAATCGCGTGCCGCCGACGATGCGGTACGGAACGCCGGCGCGCAGCAGCATATCTTCAAGCATGCGCGACTGGGCGTTGGTGCGATAGAACACCGCCACCTGGTTGTAGGACAGCCCCTTCTGGCGCTGCTTCTCGATCTCGCCGGCGATCCAGCGGCCCTCGTCGCGCTCGTCGGAGGCCATGTACACGTGGATTTTCTCGCCATCTTCCTGGTCGGTGAACAGCTTCTTCACCTTGCGATGCTGGTTGTTCGCGATGACGGCGTTGGCCGCCGCCAGCACGTTGCCCACGCTGCGGTAGTTCTGCTCCAGCTTCACCGTGGTGCACTGGGGGTAATCCTTCTCGAACTCCAGGATGTTGCGGATATCGGCGCCACGCCAGCTGTAAATGGACTGGTCGTCGTCGCCCACCACCATGATGTTGCCGTGCTGCTCGGCCAGAAGGCGTGTGATCTCGTACTGTGCATGGTTGGTGTCCTGATACTCGTCCACCATGATGTAGCGGAAACGCAGCTGATAGGCCTCGAGCACGTCGGGATGGTTCTTCAGCAGCAGGTACGCGTACAGCAGAAGGTCGTCGAAGTCGAAGGCGTTAGCCTGCTTCAGGCGTTCCTGCAGCTTCTCGTAGACGCGCGCGGCCACCTTGCCCACCGGGTCGTTGGCCTCCTTGGCGAAGTTGCCGGGCACCTTCAGCTCGTTTTTCGCCGTGGAAATGCGGTTCATCAGGGCGTTTATGGGAAAGCGCTTCGGGTCGATGTCCAGCTCGGCCATGATCTCCTTGTACAGGCGCTTCTGGTCGTCGGTGTCGTAGATGGTGAAGCTCTTCGAGAATCCCAGGCGCTCGGCGTCGGCACGCAGCATGCGCACGCACATGCTGTGGAAGGTGGACACCCACATGCCGCGGCTGCGCGGGCCGACCAAGCCCTGCAAGCGCTCGCGCATCTCGGCGGCCGCCTTGTTGGTGAACGTGATGGCCAAGATCTCCCACGGCGCCACGTTCAGATCCTCCAGGATGTGCGCGATGCGGTACGTGAGCACGCGCGTTTTGCCTGATCCAGCACCAGCCAAGACCAAAAGCGGGCCTTCGGTGCATTCGACGGCCTGACGCTGGGGGCCGTTGAGCGTGGTGATGTCGACGGGCATAGGGCTTCCTAACATGATGTTCACGTGCGGTTGCAAGTTCAAAGCGCCCAAAGGCGCGACTGATGATTGTACCGCTTCCGAGCGGCGCGCGCCCTATCCGCGCCAAGCATGCACAGCATGGCCAGAGGATGTTCGATTCCGCGCACGAAAAAAGGCGGACCGGTTTCCCGATCCGCCTTCGCCATGCTATGCAAAACGCTTTGCGAGCGCTAGACGATCTTCTTCCCAAACACCGCGGCGATCTCGCGCAGCTCTTCGACCAAGACGCGGAACTGCGCCGGGGTCAGCTGCTGCGGGCCGTCGGAAAGCGCCGCCGGCGGGTTGGGATGCACCTCGATCATGATGGAGTCGGCGCCCACGGCCACCGCAGCGCGCGCCAGGCTGGGCACCAGGTCGCGAACGCCTGCCGGATGGGAAACGTCCACGCAGATGGGCAGCAGGCTTTGCTTGTGGATGACGGGCACGGCCGAGATGTCGAGCGTGAAACGCGTGGCCGTCTCGAACGTGCGCAGGCCGCGCTCGCACAGCACCACGTTGTCGTTGCCCTCCATGGTGATGTAGTCCGTTGCCGCCAGCCACTCGGCAATGGTGCCCGCGAAGCCGCGCTTGAACAGCACCATCTTGTGGGAGTCCTTCGTGACCTTGCCGATGTTTTTCAGCAAGCTGAAGTTCTGGAAGTTGCGGGCGCCCACCTGCAAGCCGTCCACATAGGAATGCACCAGCTCGCAATGCTCGGAGTCCATGACTTCCGTAAGGGTTTTCAGGCCGTACTTCTCGCCGCCGGCCTTCATGATCTTAAGGGCTTCCTCGCCAAGACCCTGGAAGCTATGCGGGTTGGTACGCGGTTTGTACGCGCCGCCGCGGATCCAGGTCAGGCCAAGGTCGCTGATGCACTCGGCCACTTCGAAGAACTGCTCCTCGCTTTCGACCGAGCAAGGGCCGGCATAGATGGTTATCTCGTCGGTACGAGTGCCGTAATCCGGCAGTTTCGCTTCGATTCTCTGCTCGCTCATGCTGACGGGGTCTCCTTCATGACTTTCAGGATAGTACCGTAGATCTCGCGGAGGTTATCGTTATAGAGCGGGCCCTCGTTATAGCTGTCCACCTTCTCGAAGATCTCCTCTTCGCGTTTGGGGTCGTACAGACCCAGGTGCGCACCGGGCTTCAGGCCGCGGATGACCAGCGAATGACCGGCGCGCTTGTTGAGCAGCGCGACGATCTGGCGGTCAAGCTCGTCGATCTTTGCACGATGTTCCTGGATCTGCTCGAACGAGCTGTTCTGATCAGACATCGGCGTTCCTTCCTGTTCTTGAGCGGTAACGAGCATGGCCGCGCGGCGCGTCGAGTACCAGACGCGCGCCGTGCAGGACGAAAGCGGCCCTCGTGTGCGCATCATGATAGCAAAACCACGGGCCGATTCCGGAAATTCTGAGGAATAAAGTAGGTAAATGGGGACAGCGCACCGACCCGGTTACAAAACAGCCGAGAAGGTAGCCAGCAACGGGATGGTGACCAGCGCCAAGATGGTGGTGATGAAGGTGCCCTGCGCCATGGTCTTGGCGTCGCCGCCGTACTGGTAGCAGAACATGGTGCCGTTGGTTGCCACAGGCATGGCCGCCAACACCACGACCACCCCCAGCAGCGCGCCGCCGGCAAGAGGGCGCATGACAGCGAAGATGAGCAGCGGGGTGGCCACCATGCGCACCAGGCACGCAATCCACAGGCGAGGGGTGCCCATAAGCTTGGCGGCGGGAAGGTTCGCCAGCGACGATCCCACGATGAGCAGCGTGGCGGGCGTGGTGAAGCTGCCGATGGTGGAAAGCGCGGGGCCGACCACGGGCACGGCATGCACGCCGCAAAACGCCAATGCCATGGTGATAAGCGTGGCGATGTTGCAGGGCGTAACGAAATCGCGCCAGCTCATGCGCACCTTGACGCCATATTCGTTGTCCGATGCGATAAGCCATGCGCCGAAGGTGAACGACAGCAGGTTGAACACGATGTTGTACACAACCGCGTATACGACCGTCTGCGGACCGAAGATGGCGGACAGCACAGGATAGCCGATGAAGCCCGTGTTGCCGAAGATGAGCATGAAGCGGTATACGCCGCGCCGGCCGTCGGGGATGCGCAACGCATAGGTGACCAGGTAGGCGATGGGGATGAACAGCGCGTAGCTGAGCATGGAAAGCCCGATGATCTGCCCCATAAGCATAGGGTCGGGCAAGCTGTCCACGTTGAGCACCGATGCCAAGATCAGCGCCGGCAACGTGGCGCTCAGGACAAGCCCCGAGAGCTTCTTGTCGAAATCGGCGTCCATAACGCCCGTTTTCTTGCAGATATAGCCGACGCCAATGGCGGCGAACAGGGCCACCATCTGCGTGAAGATGCTGCTGAACTGGCTAAGCACCGCTTCCCTTCCCTTTCCCCGTGCATTGCATGAGCTCACGGAGCAGGGCGGGAAAGCGCCGGGCGCGGACCGTTACGCCAAGATGCCCGCGGTTTGCAGCGCGAAGACGCCGAGCACGAGCGCGCCCACCACGATGCGGTACCAACCGAACGCCGTGAAGTCGTTCTTCTTAATGTACCCCATCAGGAACTTGATGGACACCATGGACATGACGAACGCCGAAACCACGCCCACCTCGAGAACGACCGCCTCGGTTGCCGTCATAGCAAGGCCCGCGGCCGCGAACTTGATGCATTTCACCAGGCCCCAGCCGAACATGATGGGGATGGCCAGGAAGAACGTGAACTCCGCCGCGGCGGTCCTGCTGCAGCCGCACAGCATGCCGCCGATGATGGTGGCACCCGAACGAGAGGTGCCGGGGATGATGGCGAGCACCTGGAAACAGCCGATCTTCAGAGCCGTCCTCCAATCGATGTCGTCGACATCCGCGATGCGGAAGATGCTGCACTCGGCGGCCGCGTCAAGGTCGGCGGCGCAGGCATGTGCGGGCGCGAGGTGCGCCGGAACCTGCACGCGGGCATGACGGCCGCGCGGGGTCGAAGGCCACTCGGCACGGGCGTGTGCCTGGTTTTGCACGACGGCGCGGGCGCGGCGCATGCGGCGGCGGTTGCGACGTTCCATGACGATGAACACCACGCCGTACAAAATGAGCATGGCGGCAACGGTGACCTTGTTGTAGAAATGGGCGTTCACCCAGTCGTCGAGCAGGATGCCCACGATGGCGGCAGGGATGCATCCGATGGCCACCATCCCCCACAAACGCCAGGTCGCGCGCTTCTCGTCGGCGTTTTTGCGCGGGCTCAACGGGTTGAGCTTATGGAAGTACAGCGTGAGCACAGCCAAGATGGCGCCGATCTGGATGACCACCAGAAACAACGCAAGGAACTCCGAGGATACCTGGAGCTGCACGAAATCGTCGACGAGGATCATGTGGCCCGTCGAGGAGATGGGCAGCCATTCGGTGACGCCCTCGACGATGCCGATCAATAGGGATTTCAACGCTTCGATGATCATGTTCCGCCTTTCGGTGAGCCGTACGCGTGCGGGCGCGGGTCCGATGAGCCTACGATGCCGCACGGATTCGAAATTGTAGAAGGCGGCCATGCGACGCGCGCGCCACGCCCGATAAACCAGAGCGGGCGCACGATTTCTTTACCTGCCCTTGATGTTTGAGGAGCAAAACGCAGGCCGTAACGTGGACCTTGCGTAGCGTTGTGTTGAAGATACGCAGCCGACAAGTATGGATTAGCGCAGCTTAATGTACAATCGCCGATACGAAAACGCAGAGAACAGTGCAGCCGCAAGCGCGGCCGGGCAGCGTGATACAACCGAAGAAGGAGCCTCTAGTGAGCACCGCATCGTCCAGTTCCACCAACCAGAAAGTCGTCGTGTTCGACTTCGGCGCGCAGTACGGGCAGCTGATCGCCCGCCGCGTGCGCGATTTGAACGTGTACTCGGAAATCGTCCCGTGCGACATCACCGCCGACGAGGTGCGCGAGATGGCGCCGGCCGCCATCATCCTGTCCGGCGGCCCGGCATCCGTCAACGCCGAGGACGCGCCGCGCGTCGACCCCGCCATCTACGAACTGGGCGTGCCGATCCTGGGCTTCTGCTACGGCCATCAGGTCACCTCCGTCACCTTGGGCGGCAGCGTGTACCACCCCGAGGTGGGCGAATACGGCCCGGCCACGCTGCACGTCTCCGGCGGCGACCTGTTCGCGGGCACGCCCGCCGATCAGACCGTGTGGATGAGCCACTTCGACGCCGTGAAGGACATCCCCGAGGGCTTCACCGTGGTCGCCTCCACCGATGTGTGCCCCGTCGCCGCCATGGAGTGCCCCGAGCGCAAGATCTACACCACGCAGTTCCATCCCGAGGTCAAGCACACCGAGTTCGGCAACCAGATGCTGAAGAACTTCCTGTTCGACATCTGCGGGCTTGAGCCGAACTGGACCATGGACAACCTGGTGGACACCCTGACCGCCGACTTCCGCGAGAAGGTCGGCTCCGACCGCGTCATCCTGGCCCTTTCGGGCGGCGTCGACTCCTCCGTGGTGGCCGCGCTGGGCGCTCGTGCCGTCGGCAAGCAGATGACCTGCGTGTTCGTCAACCACGGCCTGCTGCGCAAGGGCGAGCCCGAGCAGGTCGAGGACGTGTTCACCAAGCAGTTCGACGTCGACTTCATCCATGTTCACGCCGAGGAGCGCTACGCCAAGCTGCTCGACGGCGTCACCGATCCCGAGCAGAAGCGCCGCATCATCGGCACGCAGTTCTGGGAGGAGTTCTTCACCGTGGCCCAGCAGCTCGACGGCGTGAAGTACCTGGCCCAGGGCACCATCTACCCCGACATCATCGAATCCGGCGCGCGCAAGACGGGCGGCAAGGCGGCAACCATCAAAAGCCACCACAACCTCATCCCGTTCCCCGAGGGCGTGCACTTCGACCTGATCGAGCCGCTCGACCACTTCTTTAAAGACGAGGTCCGCGCGCTCGGCACGGCGCTGGGGCTTCCCGACCACATCGTGCATCGCCAGCCCTTCCCCGGCCCGGGTCTTGCCATCCGCATCATCGGCGCGGTTTCCCCCGAGAAGCTTGAGATCCTGAAGAACGCCGACGCCATCGTGCGCGAGGAGCTTGACGCGTACAACCAGCGCCTGTTCGAGGAGACCGGCGAGCGCAACAGCGAGCACAGCTGCTGGCAGTACTTCGCCGTGCTGCCCGACATCAAGTCGGTAGGCGTCATGGGCGACGAGCGCACCTACCAGCGCCCCATCATCCTGCGCGCCGTGGAAAGCTCCGACGCCATGACCGCCGACTGGGCGAAGCTGCCCTACGAGCTGCTGGCGAAGATCTCGAGCCGCATCGTGGCCGAGGTGCCGGGCGCCAACCGCGTGTGCTACGACATCACCCCCAAGCCCCCCGCGACGATCGAGTGGGAGTAGGCTGATAGGGTTCTGACCTGCACTTTTGAGTGCCGTACTGTGCCGCTGAGTTTCGTTTCGTACGAGAGTCATGGCAAAGCCGTCAGCGACGGCGGTGAGTAAATACGAAAATTGAGCCTCCGTTCCCGTGCTGGGACGGAGGCTTTTTCTTTGCCTTTTTACTCCCTTTCACCTGCGATTTTGCTATTTACTCCCCGTATTTCAAGACGGCAAAGTATGGGGCGGTATTCGGAGGAATGGGAGTAAGGATTCATCCCAAGTGAGTAGACGTGCGATTTTTGTCCCCGATAACGAAAAGGGGCCGTTTTAGGTCCTTTGAAACTCAAATCGAACTCAATCGGCTTTTCGGCGGTCTCTGCACGGCGTTTCCCCAGGTGGTTAATGGGGAGTAAAGAATCTCGCCATCTCAATGAAAACGGGAGTAACCAGGGGAAATGCCGCGGCGTACTGCTGTGTGCTGCCGTGTAAGCCACCGCGTCATTTACTCCCCGTTTACGCTTGAAATGCCTTGGCATGCAATGGGGAGTAAAAACTCAGCATACGCAGGTGCGAGCGGAGCTCACCGCCTAGCCCGGCGTCCTGATTCGGTTTCATTGGTTGCGAAATGCGGAGAGTCGCTACAGCGAGGCTTTCCAGTCCTCGTACTCGCTGTCGTCGATCTCGCCGTTCTCGAGCTGCGCGCGCTTCTCGGCCCACAGCTCGATAGCCGTCGCCGCTTTGGGCGCGTGCGGCGCCTTGGGGTTCAGGGAGAGGCCCGAGCCGTCGGCTGCGGGCACGATGCCGAAGGAGTCCTCCAGCCGCACGAGAAGCGACATGAGGTCGCCCGCGGTCTCGACGCCGTAATCCTTGAGGGCGTTGACGGACACGCCGAGCGCCGCGGAGATGGACTCGAGCAGCTCGGGCTTCACGGCTCGGATGCCGCTCTCGTAGTGGCGCACGGCCCCCTCGGTCAGGCCGACCGCCTCGGCGAGCTGCGCCTGCGTGATGCCGCGCGACTTGCGGTACCGCCTTATGTTCTCGCCTACGGACATGAGCCCTCCTCCTGGAATTACGTACCCGCACATCTTATCAGCGTACGCAAATGTACGCAATTCTATTGACAGTACGGATTCGTACGTTTACTCTCAATCTGTAAACCGTACGTATCCGTACGCTATTGATGGGAGGAGCCATGGACGAGAAGGTGGCGAAGACGCCGAGGCCGCATATGCTGGACGCCGACGAGGTCGCGGAGCTGCTGAGGATCAAGAAAGGCAGCGCCTACGAGGTAATCAGGAGGATAAACGCCGAGCAGGAGGCGCGCGGGCGCGTGGTGATCCGCGGGCGCGTCCGGAGCGACGTCTTCGACGCCCTGTACTTCCCGGAGGTGGACTGACATGCCCGTGTACAAGGACGACGGCAACGGCACGTTCTACGTGCAGTGCTACTACCGCGACGCCCGCGGCTCGAAGCGCCACAAGACGAAGCGCGGCTTCTCCTCCGAGGTGGAGGCCGCCGTGTGGGAGGGCCAGTTCAAGAGCCTTAACGGCGGGGCCATGGACATGACGTTCTCCGAGTTCGTCGAGGTGTACGCCTCCGAGGTGAAGCCGCGCGTACGCGAGCACACGTGGATCACCAAGGAGTACATCATCAACGACAAGCTCGTGCCGTTCTTCGGGGACATGCGCATGTGCGACGTGAGGCCGATCGACGTCATCAGGTGGCAGAACGAGCTCACCGAGCACCGGGACGCCGACGGGAAGCCCTGGGCGCCGACGTACCTGCGCACGGTGAACAACCAGCTCAACGCCATCTTCAACCACGCCGAGCGCTACTACGGCCTCGCCGACAACCCGGTGCGAAGGGTCGACAAGATAGGCTCGAAGAAGGGCGGCGAGATGCAGTTTTGGACCAAGGACGAGTACCTGAGGTTCAGCGAGGCCGTCATGGACAAGCCGCTCTCGTTCCACGCCTTCGAGCTGCTGTACTGGACGGGCATCCGCTGCGGCGAGCTCCTGGCGCTCACGCCGTCCGACTTCATGCTGGATAGCTCGCGGCTGCGCATCAACAAGTCGTACCAGAGCCTCCGCGGCGTGGACACCGTGACCGACCCCAAGACGCCCAAGTCCGTGCGCACGATCGTCATGCCCGCCTTCCTTCGCGACGAGATGGCGGACTTCATCGAGATGCGCGACGACGTCGCCCCCGACGAGCGCCTGTTCGCCGTGACCAAGCACTTCCTGGCCCACGAGATGGAGCGCGGGTGCAAGGCGTCGGGCGTGAAGCGCATCCGCATACACGACATACGCCACAGCCATGTGAGCCTGCTGATAGAGATGGGCTTCTCCGCGCTGGCCATCGCCGAGCGCATGGGCCACGAGGCGGTGGACATCACCTACCGCTACGCGCACCTGTTCCCCACGAAGCAGGACGAGATGGCCGCCGCGCTCGACGGGGCGAGGGGGTAAGAAAGATGCCGTGCGAGAACAGCGCCCGCAAGCGCAGCAAGACGATGGCGTTCCGCTGCACCCCTGAGGAGCGCAAGCTCATATGCGAGATGGCCGCCTGGAGCGGCATGAGCAGGCAGGACTACATCATCGCCAAGCTAACCGATACGCAGGTCGAGGTGAGGCCCTCTGTGAGCGTTCAGAAGGCGTTGAAGGACTCGATGGCGGAGTTGTCCAAGGAGGTGCATCTGGCGACCTCCTACAGCGAGCTGAGCGAGTCCCTGCAGCAGAGGGTCGAGCTCGTGATGGGGTTCTTCCTGGCACTCGGCGAGGGGGTTGAGGTACCAGTGACGGAAGCGCCACCGCAAACCTCGCATTTGGAAGAGCCGACAACATCCGTCATGGATGCGGGCTCCGACACCGCAAGCATCTTCGAGATGGGGCGCATGTAAGGTTTAACGCCAGACCTCCAACGCCTTGTCCGCAAGCCATTCGGCGCGATCGGCGATATCGCCCTCGTCCCAAGACTCCTTCTCCAGGGCGCCGGCCATGGTCGCAAGGCCGGCGGCGCAGAGGGCAAGGCCGTCCTTGTATCCCTTTCCCTGCTTCTTGGTGGGCCAATCGGCATCGCGGATGGAGGCGTTAAGGGAATGCGTGATGATGGCGAGGTTGCCGAGCGTGAGGAGCTTCCTGTTCCTTCGCGTGGCAGCCTCATCGTCGAGGGCTCCCCATTTGTTGCGCCACTTCTTGGGCATCATGTGCTCGAGGGTGTACTGGTTGAACCCGAGCAGGGCCGTGCTGCTCATGCCTGGGCGAATGGCGCTTTCCAGCAGATAGAGAACGCCCTTGGACTGAAGATTGTACAAGCACGATTCCTCGAACGCCCTTCGAACCTCGTCATCGCCGGGCATGTACGTCGTCGCCTCTTCGTTGGCTTCAAGAGCCTTCCTCAGCGTCTCCGCGTCCTTCACCTCGTTCAGGATCAGCGAGGTGAACAGCCTGTTGTAGTTCTTCGTGGTCGCCTGAACCAGCGTTCGGCGGACGATGTAGCTCTCAAGCAGGGCGAAGACCTCGGATTCCTCGCCCGAAGACTCCGCGTTCTTGCGAACGTAGAGCACGTACGGGATGAGCGTCGAGTTCTTGAGGCCGAATATCAGCACGTTCAGGCGCTCGACGCCGGGAGCGGAGGGGATGTCCGCGTCGCAGCAGCTTGGGTCAAACGTGGACTCGAACATATCTTTACATTACCTTCTGAAACATATAGCGCACCTTGTCCAGGCGGCTGTTTGGACGGCGGGGCTGGATGACTGGCTTGCCGACAGCGGCCTGATACCCTTTCAGTTCTGTAAGGCATACGCTCTGCCCGTTGGTGTAAAAGGCCAGATCAGTACGGTATGCCTGTATACAGCGGGCGGG
>ERZ1034969.76-NODE-76-length-65514-cov-10.852473_pt1 | contig 65514 bp, 59 predicted proteins | sample MGYA00520624_ERZ1034969 | MGnify/ENA primary metagenome ERZ1034969 (study PRJEB33766, sample SAMN09781776) | gut metagenome | biome: gut microbiome | host: Homo sapiens | place: Madagascar | study: EMG produced TPA metagenomics assembly of the PRJNA485056 data set...
CATTTTTGGGCGTTGCTGGTACGCAAAATCGCGTAGCGGTTTTGCGAGTACCGTGAGGTGTGGTGAATCCTTGAGGCTCTTTTCAGCGGTATACGCCTGAGGGATGAATAAGTGGAATGAAGCGCGTATGATGCACAGCGCACATAATCGAATATGTGGGTATATGCTCGGGATAGAGATATTCAGGCGGACTGGTTTATCGCTGGTGCGCTATGCGCTATAACCTGCTGGGAAGCTCGGAGCGTTCGCACCGTTTCGCTCGGGCGGTGATTAACGTATGCCAATGCCGCTCAAAGGAAACGAAACTCTCCTCCTCCCTCAAACCTCAAAACCTGCTGGTGAGCGAGTTGTTAGCGATGATCGTTCGAAAGGATACTAGTATCAGATGCTTTTAGGATGGCCAGCGTGAGTGCCTGCGGCACAATATTCACGCGTACTTCGGTGCTTTCGTGCACGATCCCGTCTATATTCCACAGAAGCTTTTTCCCATCTGTGCGCTGCACTGCGAGTTCGCTAATTGCTGCTGTGTGAACTCTATGATTTTTGAGGTGGCTTCCTTTGCGGTAGCTCCCTAAAAGTTTCCCAAACTGAGCAAGATTGAGAGAATCGACGTAAAGTAAATTAGCTTGGGCGTCATCGATACGGGCATGAGGCAGAGGATAATATCCACTTCCGTAATACTGCCCGTTTCCAACGAGCATGACGATACATTCTTGTGCGACTGTGACGCTCATTTCCCGCTCTCCGCGGGCGAGTGCCTCGATTGTTTTGAGCGGGCCTGGCAGTGATTTTTGCTGTTCTCCCAGTGAATATGTGATATGCAGGGGTATATTCTTTTCCTGCAACGCTGTTTGAGCCACTCCGGCGACGTATGAGAGCGAGCCGAGCTTAGGGTGACGATTTTTTGCTTCGATGGCTTTTTGAAGTACTTCTGTGTCGTATCCTAGCGAAAAAACATTGACGCAATAAAGATCGTTTACTTTAAGTGCATCGATTGGCTGAAACTGTGCAGTCAGAGTTTGCTCTACGAGCGTCAAAGCAAATTTCTTTGATGTTTTTCCACCATAGATCATGCGAGCGAAATCGTTGCCAGTTCCCATAGGAAGTACACCGAAAGCGCACTCCTTGCCAGCGAGAGCATTTCCTACCTCGTTTACGGAACCGTCGCCGCCAGCAATATAGACCACGCCGTGCGATCCCCACCATTTATCCCATTCTCGGGCGAGCGTTGCTACGTCGTCAGGTCCTCGTGTGAGGGAGATAGTGACGATTCCAGCTTCTTTGCGTGAGGCGCCAACGGAGGTATGAGTTGCGTGTGGGTAGCAGCGCACAATCTCTGAAATAAGTTCGTTCGCCAGCCCTTTTCCTGCTCCTCGGCTCAGAATGAAGCGAATATGCTTTCGCTGTGATGTAGGGGCGGATTGCTGGAAGTTGCCATGCAAACTGATCATATTTTAATCGTAACGAGAAATATGAAAAGGTTTTAGTTGGCACGGCTTTTACGAGATTGCTGAAACCCATACAAAACCGATTCCTGCGATAAGAAGTATCTCTATTGCGGATACGATAAAGCCTGTACGCCACCATTCTTTTTGGCTCATGTAGCCAGCAGAATAGTAGATTGCGGCAGTTCCTGTGCCATAGTGGGTGGTGCTTGGCGAAATGCAGGTGAGCATAGCAAAAACCATGCCAATCACTAAAGGATTCATTCCCTGCTCTGCAAGGATTCCAACAAATGGGAGGAAAAATGCTTGCAGATGCACGAGCAGGCTCGTGAGGAAATAGTGAATATATACGTAAAAGAGAGCTAAAACTACATAGAGAGCGATTGGGTTCATTCCAGCGATAGGGGTTTGGATTGCGGAAACAATCCACGAAATCACGCCTTCTTTATTGAGATAGTCTGTGATAGCGATGAGAGGAGCGAGCCATAAAAGTATGTCCCATGCTTTTTCTTCTTTGAGCACTTCTTTATAGGAAACGATGCGCATGGCGAGCAAGGCGATTATTCCAACTAATGCTGTGGTGGTGGGGTGTATTGCAAGCTTATTTCCTAATGCCCACATTGCGATCATGAGCGTGAATGTGCCTGAGAGGAGGAGTTCCGCTTGTGAAAACTTTCCCATGTGAGCTAGCTGGGTGCGTGCAAAATTTTGGATAGCGAGCATATCGGCTTTGCTGAGATCGGGTTTGTGCAGGCAATAGATCACCCAAGGTACGATGACGATTGCGAGAATAATGGGCACACTCGCGTAAAGAAACCAGTCTATCCACGAGATGTGCAGGTCGAAAGTGGTGTTGAGCATTTCGATAGCGAGAGGGTTAGTTGCCATTGCCGTCAGGAAAAGAGCACCGATCGTGAGATTGAGCTGGAAGCTTGCCATAAAGAGGAAAGCTCCGATTTTCTTGTTGCTTTCTTGCTGTGAGCTGCTTTTTGCCGCATCGGCAAGTGCTTGAGTGATGGGATAAAGAATTCCAGCTCCACGGGCATTTGTGTTGGGCACGAAAGGAGCAATAAGGCAGTCACACAAGCTGATCGCATAAACGATTCCGAGTGGATGCCAACCTATCTTTACGATGAGAAGGTATGCGATTCGGTGCCCAAGGGAAGTATTGCGAAAAGCGATAGCAGCGAAAAATGCAAACAGCACGAGCCATACAGCAGGGTTTCCAAAGCCAGCAAGTATGGTGGCAATAGGCATAGCTTTGCTTAAGGCGAGTGCGCATATCAGAATAAGAGCAAGTTCACCGATTTTCCCAGCATTGAGCAGGCAAGCCAAAATAAATCCGATAAAGAGCGCGAGTGTGCGCCAGCCTTCTGTGCTAGTACTGTGCGGCGCTGGAATAAAGGCGAGAGCGCAAGCGATAATCATAGCGATACATAGTCTTGTGGGCTGTAGTGTGGTGGTTTTCATGCGGATATTTCCTCAGTTTCTTTAATGTAGAGGGTAACGGTCGAAATGTTGAATGGCTTTCCCGTATGGTTCAAGGTTTGTTCTACACGCCATATATGGATTGTTTTTCCGTTATGTTCAAGAAAAGCGCGCACATGGCATCTGCTTCCGAGCTGCACAGGGCGAAGATGATGAGTTTCCAGGCTCACTCCCAGCGCTTGAGAGTGAGACGATATTGCGCAGGAAGCTCCAATACTGGCAGCGTGTTCGGCGATTGCGGCGCTTATTCCTCCGTGTAGATAGCCATGAATTTGTGTGTGTTCATCGCGTACGATCCATTCGCCTTCCACAAGCATGGGTGTGACGGTATGGAAAGTGACGATATTATCGATCAGGCTCATGCTCATGTTCTTTCCGTTTAGTTTTCTGCGTGCATTGAGCGCGGGATTTAGCATTCGCACAGCATATATTTTTTTACTTTTCCTACTGCCGTTTTTGGTAGTTCATCAAGCCAGATAAAGCGCTGGGGTATTTTGTATGCGGCGAGATATCGAGAGCAAAATTTTTTCAGTTCTTCTGTTGAAGGTAGCGGTGAAGATGATGAGGATAGCGTAGATGTGGGTGCTTGCGTATCTGAAAGACTATATGAAGGATCTGGCACGATATATGCCCACGGCACTTGGCTCCACACGGGATCGCTATGCCCAACCACGGCTGCCTCGGCAATAGCAGGGTGCTCTACAAGGCAGTGTTCAATATCTGCAGGATAAATATTTTCTCCGCCTGAAATAATCAGATCTGTGAGCCTGCTTTTCACGTAAAGATATCCATCGTCGTCAAGATATCCGATATCGCCAGTTTTATACCAGCCGTCGGCAGTGAAAGAAGCGGCATAGGCGGCATCTTTATTAAGATAGCCTATGCATAGAGCAGGGGATTTGATTTGGATTTCTCCCACCTCAGGTGAGTTTCCTTGAGGGTGAGTGCAGATGCTTGAGTCGCTGCTGATCCGCAGTTGATTAGAAAAGAGAGGAATTCCTGAAGACCCCGCTTTTTCAGAGGGAAGATGCCAAAGAGGAGTGGCAATTACCTGAGAGCAGGTTTCGCTCATGCCGAAAGAGCGTATAACGGGGATATTCTTTTGAGCGCATCTTTCCAGCAGAGAATTTTCGAAGAATCCGCCACCTAAAAGCATATAGCGAAAACTTTTGGGATAGGATTTTTCTCCAAGATCTTCGACGAGAGCGCGAAGTGCATAGGTGACGACTGAAACGATTGTTGCTTTTTCTTCAAGAATGAGCGTATTGATAGCGTTGGGATTGAATTTTTTGAATAGGTAAACGGGGATGCCGTAGATAATTCCTCGAAGCAAAATAGATAAACCGCTGATGTGGTAGAGCGGCGTGAAGCATACCCACGCATCGTGCTCGTTTAAGCCCGTGTTGAGCACAGCGGCGAGAGCTGAAGAATAATGGTTACCGTATGTTTGGAGTACTCCTTTAGGGCTTCCTGTGGTCCCCGAGGTGTAAAGAATACTCATTACGGAATCTGGATCCCACTCGTTGAGAATATGTGTGCGTGGAGTGTGATCGCTTAGGGCAGGTGTTTCGCACTGGTATGTACCAGCAGTATGTATATCGCCTATCGGTATGGGAGTGATGGTATGTTCGGGAAGCAAAGCTTGCAACTCTTGTATGCTGTCTTTTGCCTCATCGCAGTAAATAATTTCGTGTAAATCGGCATCAACGATTTGATAGCGAAGCTCAACAGGAGATAAACGAGTATTGAGCATCACTATTTGTACTCCGAGCTGCATAAGTGCCGTAATTGTGATGTAGAAACTATCAGTATTGCTTGGTAGTAAACCGATGCGGCAAGGAGTATCGGTGCTGGCTTTTCTATCGGGTTTCACAGAGGGGACGATTTGTATGAGACGCGAAGCCGTATGCAGGCTTTCGTGATAAAGCTGGGCAAAGGTATATTCTCTATTTTCGTATACTAAGGCGCAGGAATCTGGGGAAGAGTATGCGCGTTGCCGAAGCCAGTTATCCATAAAATACTTTCTTATTATTTTTTATTACTTTTTCCTATACGGATTTTTACTTATATGGGCTGTATGAGCTGAGTTGCTTTCAGGCACAATAATTTCAGGGAAATTTTGGAAAAGCATCAAAATCAGGAGTCCGTTTTTCAATAAAAGCATTTTTGCCTTCTTTTGCTTCATCTGTGGTGTAGTACAAAAGCGTGGCATCACCAGCAAATTGTTGAAGTCCAGCAAGCCCGTCAGTATCAGCATTAAAGGCACCTTTGATTAGCCGCAGAGCCGTTGGCGACATTTCCAATATGCGTTCACACCATTGCAGCGTCACTTTTTCTACGTCTTCGAGAGGCACAACGGTATTTACCCATCCCATCTCATATGCTTCTTGTGCGGTGTATTGCCTGCACATAAACCAGACTTCTTTTGCTCGTTTATGCCCAATCACTCTGGCAAGATAGCCTGATCCGTATCCGGCATCAAAGGAGCCGACGTGCGGGCCAGTCTGCCCATAGCGGGCATTATCTGCAGAAATCGTCATATCACACACAAGCTGAAGGACGTTTCCTCCTCCGATAGACCATCCTTTTACCATGGCTAGTACTGGTTTAGGAATAATGCGGATTAGCCGCTGAAGATCGAGCACGTTGAGGCGAGGAATACCGTCTGTGCCAACGTATCCTCCATGCCCGCGCACTTTCTGATCGCCGCCAGAGCAGAAAGCTTTATCGCCAGCTCCCGTGAGAATAATAACTCCGATAGTCGGGTCGTCTCGGCATATCGTGAAAGCGTCAATCATTTCGCAGACGGTAGTGGGAGTAAAAGCGTTGTGCACATGCGGGCGATTGATCGTAATTTTTGCAATTTTCTGAGAACGTTCGAAAAGGATTTCTGTGTATTCTTTTATTGTTTCCCATGTTTGGCTCATATGTTTGCCTTTCGATCTTCGATATTTACTAGTGTATATTTTCCCTGTTTTTTGGTGTGAAATCGGTGTGAAATTACTGCAAAATTTCGCAGACAAATTCTATCTGGCACCGTGCTGGAACTGCTGTTAAGCAGTATTTGTACGGCGTACTCTTGATTGTGTTTATCGCAGTTTTTCAAACCACTGCTTTAGATGCTTTTCGCACTCTTTTCCTAATATTCCGCCAATCACTTCCACGTGATGAGGAAGGCGCGAATCTCGTAATACGTCTCGCACAGATCCACCAGCTCCAGCTTTTGGATCCCATGCGCCGAAAATAACGCGAGAAATTCTGGCATTGAGAATAGCTCCAGCGCACATTGTGCATGGCTCTAAATTGACGACGAGCGTACAGCCGCTTAAATTCCATGATCCGCGAGCTGCGGCAGCTTCACGCAAAGCATTTATCTCGGCGTGCCCTGCAGGATCGCCGTCACGTTCACGAGTGTTAAAACCTTCTGCGATGACGCGCCCACTTGCGTCACACACAAGAGCGCCGATAGGTACATCTGAGCAGCTTTCAGCTATTTCCCCTAAAGCAAGTGTGCGCCGAATAAGTGCCTCTTCCTTTTCGTGCATACCCGTAGTATATCTGCTGAAGTTGCTATTTCGGTTTGCTATTTTGCTTTGCTGCGTCTTCACTTCCAGCTTGCGTGGATTTCTTACTTTTTATTTCCCTTGAGTACATCTGCGTATATCTGCCTCTTTATGCCCAGCTGCGGTACATTAGAAGCATGAAACTTCAGGTGATTAACCACCCGCTTGTGGCTCACAAGCTCACGGTGTTGCGCGACGAAAATACTCCATCTCCGATTTTCCGCCAGTTGGTGGAAGAGCTGATTATGCTCGAATCATATGAGGCGACTCGCGATCTTGCAGCTCAGCCGCACGAAATCGTCACGCCCGTTGCACCTATGGTTGGCACGCGTATTGCCAGCCCGCGCCCGATTGTGGTGCCAATTATTCGCGCAGGGCTGGGTATGCTCGAAGGCATGAGCAGGCTGATGCCGTTTGCGGAAATTGGTTTCCTAGGTATGAAGCGTGACGAAGAAACGCTCGATGTGGTCACGTATGCGAATCGTTTGCCCGATGATCTTTCTGGCAGGCAGTGCTTCGTGCTCGATCCTATGCTTGCCACAGGGCATACGCTTGTGGCTGCTATCGATTACCTGCTTGAGCGAGGTGCGCGTGACGTTACCGCAATCTGTATTCTTGCAGCTCCAGAAGGTCTGGAAACTCTTGAGAAGCATATTGGTGAGCGTGCGAACGTGAAGATCGTGGTTGCTGCTGTAGATGATCATCTCAACGAGCACGGCTATATTGTGCCAGGGTTGGGTGATGCTGGCGATCGTCTTTATGGCATCGTCGATTGATTGTGTGCGCGCCATCGCAGGCGTGTGTTTTCATGCCTTTAGTGTTGTGTGAGAATGATGTTGTGTGTGCGGCGTGGGCTGAAGCGCGTGTAAATATCAGCGATTTCGCCACCAACGTAAGAAAATCACGATAACGCCAAGAGCCATAATCACGAAGCCTGCATAGCGTATAAATTCAACCATACTAGGATCGGGTGTAGCGTGCGCTGCATATGCTGCGGCACGCTCAATAGCTGGGGAATGAATCGCCAAGCCATGAATCGATGCAGCGCAGGCGGGGATTCCCGCTATGATAGTTTCGAACATTGAAATACTCATCTACTCCAGTGTACGGGAGTAACGACCAAGGAGAAACGCGATGGGCAAAGCTAGCCGCCGCAAGAATAAGGAAGCGAAAGCTCAAGCGCCAAAACGTGCGCGCGTTAATTACGTAGATCGCCCATTTGAAGGGCTTCCATTTGAACGCGAGCTTGTGGCTATGCGCGAAATTTTGCCGAGTGCCACTCTTGCTGTGCGAACAAATAAGAAGTACGGTGAGCGTGATGTTTTATTGGTGACGATGCTTCCAGAGATGGTTGGGGCGCTGCGCCGCAGTGACGGTGTGCTGATGGTGGCTGTCCGCGTAGTTCTTAATTCGGGAGATGCGTCGCTCGATATTGCTGACCGTATCGTCAAAGCATTGGATCTAGATGATGGGCAGACGCTCACCCAGGTCGATTTGCCAGAGCCTGGAACTCGCCTTGAAGACGTATTGGATCTTGGCGTAGAAGCAGAGTTCAACGTTTATAATGATTTGAATTTCTGGATTGCAGAAAAAGAACGCGAAAACCCTGATATTGCTGCTGCGATTGATGCTGCTCGTGAGCAGATTATTCCGATGGCGCAGGTGGAAGGCGTCCTAGGTGCATTTTGGGCGCGTATGCAGCGTGAGTTTGTGCGATGGATTCGTATCGAAAATGAAGACGCCGTGCTTGCTGCCTTAGCTCGTCTGCAAAACCGCCGTGAATTGACGTTTGACGGTGCGCGATTCGTCGGAGCTTTTCGGGCGGCTGGGCTTTTGATTCCAGTGTTCGAGCTGGAACGCGGAGCTGAAGCGGAAGAATTGGCGGCGCCGATGGCGGCTTTCGATAAGGTACTGACGGCAGAAATTGCTAGCGATGCGCCGCTGACCCCTGAAGAGCGCCGAGCAAAGGCTGGGATTGTTTCTCGGCAAGTCACACTGCGTTAATGTATGAGCGATGCGAGTTTGCATACAGATATGATAGGAGCATCCGAGTGTCTGCCAGAGGCGGCTTTAGCTCAGGTGTATCACCTTGATCGGTAATAATCCCGCTAACTTCATTAGCGAGTAACCGAACCCTGCTACGGTTTTAGCGGTTTGGGTCTGAAATACTGTAAGTAGTTGAAAACGAGAGCCGAAAAAAGTGGCGAAACAACTGGATAAACATGCGTTTAGGAAGCGCTCAAATGGCTGGAGGCTGTTGCGTATGTATTCCTTATTAGTAGTGTTTTGCTAGCTATGAAAAATTGGGGAGCTAGATTTTATTGTTCTAGCTCCCCAAATTGTTATATTGAGTAGTTCGCGTTATTTAATGATTCCTTTCTCGCGATATTTGCGTTGTGTCCAACGGTTCCATACGAGCAGCAAGCCTAGCCCGATATAGGTGACGGCGACTATCCCGATACTTAGCACGATGCGCAGTAACGTTGATTCTGCGTTGCTGATAGTGCTCCATGCACCCCAAATGATTACTGGAGATAAGGCAAGCGTCAGCACTGCAGCGACGCCCCATACGTGGGTATCGATCCAATTCTTCACGAGTTGTTTCCTTCCTTAAGGATGGTTGGCTAGGCGGACTTTTTCACGTTATCTGCTTTGCTGGGTATGCGATACCGACGAATGTCGGTTACTTATACCGACATTCGTCGGTATACATACTGGGTGTAGTGTTCGTAGACTCGGAAAGTCAGTTACCAAGGTTGTCTTGGAATGAAAGGAAAGAAAGAATGCGTTGTGCAAGTCTTGTAGCAGGAATGAGCGTGTTAGCTTTTGCTCTGCCTGCAGCCCCAACCACAATCACGCCTAACGTCAGTTCAGAGATGGAATCTTCCTTGAGCGTACACGTAGTCTCCAACGAGACTGTTGAGCCAGCCACTCGTGTTATTCCACTGATATGCTCGTTCTTTCCGAATTTGCGTGGGTGTGAGGTGTATCGTCCACGTTAGATGATCGATATAGTTGCTAGTGATGCTGGATTATTTCTTCCCCCGTTATATACGTTCGCGTGTGGCGCAGCCAGTACTGTTTGTCACCGCTACTGTCGCATTCATAGTTATTGATGCCCTTAGTGTTAGGTTTGGTATATACGCTTTCGATATCCGCCACGTGCTACCCATTATTGGTTTATCAATCCTGTTTGCTTTAGCTGGGTTTTTTCAGGTTTGTGAGTTCTTGTTTATTGTCTGCTATATCACGGCAAATGCGTGTGACGTGATTGGCGGTTTTACAGCTCCTGGTTTCGGTATATCAATTGCGCTGGTATTCTGGCTGATGCGTTCTTGGATTGTTCCAGCTATTAGCGTGATGATAATAGACGCAGTAGTGTCGATAGCGGTCAGCGCCACACCTCAGTTACAGTTATTTAGCTCAATAATAGTCAGTTCTTTAACTTTAATAATTGGTCTAGCCTTGCGTTGGCAGAACTCTCGCCGAATTCTAGCTGAGATACAACAAGAACAAGCTCGTGACGCTGCGGCGCAAATCAAGCAGGAGTTGGCTCGTCAGCTCCATGATACGACAGCGAAAGATCTCGCTCATGTGGCAGTGCTTGCCCAAGATCTCAAGGTTCATCATCCTGATCTTGCCAGTGAATTAGACGCGTTAATAAGCGTGGCAACGAGCGCCTCTCGGCGTATCCGACCGATGATTCTTTCTATCGACACAGCGGCACGCGAAACTTCGCTATTCGACGTGCTCATGCAGGTAACAGCCATGCTGAAAACCAGAAACATCATGTTAGAAACCAGCATTGCTGGCGATATCGATACTGTACTTGCGCGCCAACAACGCCTCGTAGCTGCTTTAGCTATCCGAGAGTGTGCCTCTAATATTCTTAAATATGCTCCCGCTGGCTCTGAGGCGAATCTTGAGATAGAAACGCACGCCACTCCTGGCATACTTACGATTTCCCTCAGCAACCAGATCGCTAGCCAGCCAGCTATTCCAAGTATGAGCAGCGGGTATGGGCTAGCAAACCTTAGCAATAAAATCAGATCTGAAGGCGGCACAATTGATTCTAGCAATATTGGGCAGCAATGGGTGACCTACATAACCCTGCCCACGTATGTGCCCATGCCTGAAGAAAACATGAAAGCCACGCATGAAAATACGCTGGTAGAAAAGAAGGCAAAGGAATAACACTATGGAAAACGAGATTAGAATTCTACTTGCCGATGATGACTCGATCATTCGTGAGGGGCTAGCGAGCCTGCTTAATCACCAAGATGGTTTGAATGTGGTAGCGACCGCTTCTAACGGTGCGCAAGTGTTTGGTCAGCTCCTTCTCCATCGAGTAGACGTCGTTCTCTTAGACGTGGATATGCCTGTGATGAGCGGGATAGAAGCCGCTCGGCGTATCAGCGAAGAATACCCAGCTATGACAATTATTATGCTCACTGCGTTCGAGCATGAAGAATCTCTCGGGCAAGCTATCGGAGCTGGTGTGCGTGGATTCCTCACTAAAGACATTCTCGCGCCAGAACTCGCCGAGCTGATTCGCAAAGCCTATAGCGGGCAGCGCGTCATGGCGCCACGCCCAACCGAAATACTCACCACAGCGTACGGGCATATACAGCACAACAAAGAAGAGTACAAAGATTTTATTGCAGCAGTAGACGCGCTACCGAGCCGCTTACGCCCTGTATTCCAGCTACTCTTGAAAGCCCTCGCAAACAAAAACATTGCCCGGCAAACTAAACTCAGCGAAGCTACGATCCGCTCATACGTCTCCGAAATACTCGAACGCACTGGATGTACTACGCGCGGAGAACTAGCCATCACTGCCATCAAAGCAGGAATCACCAAATAAGCCATTCACCACAACTAGATAAACATGGTGTATGGCGAGTGAGGGCTGTGTGTTTTTTAGTGGAATCTAGCACGTATAGTGCGATCGTGCTATGTCTGTATACCGACGAATGTCGGTATCGAATACCGATAAATATCGGTGTTGTAGCTCTAGCAAGAAATGGTTAACTGGCAATGTCTCTAAGAGGAGATGGCAGCTCATATTCCTATGCTGCGTAATCCACCACCAGTGGTGGCATGATGAAAGGAACATTCATGGTTAATAGATTCCACTGGAAAGCGTTTACGGGATTAGCACTATCAATCGCATTAAGCATTAGCACAATAGGTATGGTGCAAGGCTTGGCTTTCGCTAATGAAGACCAAGGATCTACGGAACAACATGTAAGCTATGCCCGAACCGTAGCAGCAAAATGCAATCCGTGAGGAGAAGTTAATGATGAATTCTATTAGTGTCCGCATTTTTCTCACGGTTTGGCCTGCGTTTGTGTTTACTGCTTTAGCCCTCCCCCTGCCAGGAGTTCCGTTCGTTGTGGCTTTTGCGGTTCTTGTGAGCGCAGTCGTCTTGCTCGCTAAATCAAATCTTGACCTTCGTGCAGGGAAGGCGACAATCGGTTTATTGTGGTTGGTTTCTCTTGCGTGCTTGATTTACTTCTTTATCGCGTTTGGTGCTGGGGTAGATGCGACTGATGTTGGTCGCCCAATTCCAGCATGGGCGAAGATGGACTGGATAGCGGCAGCGGTAGGTGTACTGGCTTTGATGAGTGCAACCATTGCTTTATGGTTACCACCAAAAGCGCGAACAACTATGGCAGCTTGAAGAAGTATCACATAGCTTGTTTTGAGTAAGGGTGTGGGTATCTGCTGATCTGATAGATGTCCACACCCTTATCTGAAAAAGAAAGGACTGCGCTTAGCGCAAGAGTACAATCCACTGGCAATAAACCTTAGCTATTCACTATCGCAGACAGATATTGAAATCGAACACTTATTACAAGACCTAACATCTAATGATATTAAAGTATTTGCTGCCTACTCGAATCTCTTTTTTCTGAAGAGGAGGGTTTTCCTGCTTCCACTGGAAAGCGTTTACAGAATTAGCACTATCAATCGCGTTAAAGCGCATGGTAGCCGTGCGTACTTTAATGCGCGCAATGCTATTTTTTAGATGTGTACCAAGAAGCTGAGGTGTGATGCAGAAGAAAAACAGATCGCAGATTATTAAAAATCTACGATCTGAAAAATATATTGATTTTAGAGTCTGAGTTAATTATTTTGCTGCGGTTGCTGTGAATTTTGTATATTTGCCTGCTGCATTTGTTGTAGTTGCATCTGCTGTAATTGCGTTTGCATGAGGCGCGCAGACATTGCTTCATCGTGACGAGTGGCTTCAAGATCAGCAAACACGCGATTTTGAAGGTCTTTAGCAAATTTTTGAAGTGCGTCTTTTTCTAATATTGAAACAGTTACACTCGTTGTTCCTCCTGCGTGATTCACAACGTTTAATGAAGCAGGAAAGCTCATTGCAAGTAAGATACCTGCAATGAGGAGAAGAATCACTGCTGATGGCAGTGATGAACTAATGCTGGATAAGCCGAGGATTAAAAAGAGAAGTCCGATGAGTAGTCGCGCGAGTTTTAATTTAGTAGAAGTATTTACAGATGCAATTGATTTGAGTGGAATCGTATTTTCATCAGCTCCAAGTGGAATAAGACCTAAAAGTGTATTTGGTACTTTGTAAACTAGGCGGGTAGAGGAACACATTAATTCACCCTTGAGGTATGGAGTAAGTAAAGAAGGTGAAACTTTTACGCCAGATACATTATTTTCTCCAGGTGCTAGCATAAATGAAGTTGCGTAGTCAGCCATTTTTTCTCCTATGCGCGAAAGGTGTTGAGTCGAATTGATGTGCGTTTGATTCGAATCAACTTTTCATGTTTTAAGCCGAACCTATTTGTTATGTCTGTAGATTCTGGAGAAGATTCTATAGCGGGGGGGTGAAGTCAAGGTTTTGGATAATATCACCTAAACAGGATTACTATGTGGAGCCCCCTATCGGACTCGAACCGATGACCGCTCGCTTACAAGGCGAGTGCTCTACCAACTGAGCTAAAGAGGCGTATGCTCGTTTGCATGAATCCCGTGCATAATCAGCACAGGATTCATACGAATACGAACTGCTTTTCCAATAATGCCAGAATAGATGCGCTTACGCCAACTCACAGCGCTTTGCGTATTCTTATCTGTTTGGGTATCTCACTTCCGTATCTCATTATTTTCACATTCGCTCGTGTGTGCCTGCGCTATACAAGTTCTATGAGCGTGCGTGATGCATCTAAGGCAGATTCACATTTACGGGCTTCATATATTCCTAATTACTCAGCTTCGCCAGCAGCTACTTTATCGAGCCACGCAGCAATTGCTGCTGAATCGTGCCCGCCATACGTCTTAGAATCTATTTCTTTACCGTTGAGCAAAATTGCCGGAGTTCCAACCTTTTTCATATTTTCACGGAATGCTTCAAGCGTTTTAGCGTTGTAATTCGTCCATTCAGGCTTGGTAAGAGCAGCTGCCATATCGGAGGCGACGTTATCTGAGACGCCTGCAGCAATTGCCGTCTTCTTCAGGAATTCAACGTCAGGAACCTCGCCTTTTCCACTGGCAGCGGCACTTATAGCTGCATATAAGCCAGAGGTTCGATCCATTAAGGCGTTATGATAAGCCAGATATTTCTCAGGCTCGTGAGTTGCAATATAGAAAGTGGACATTGCACCCCAAGTGCTTTGCTTGATGTATTGTTGCCCAATCGGTCCGATTCCAGAATTGCGAATCTCGAACTGGATATCCTCAGCAGCAATGTGTTTATCCATTGCTTCTGCCATTGCCGTATGAAGCTCAATGCAGTGCGGGCAAGTAGGATCTTCATAAATGGTGACGATAGGAACCCCGCTTTTTGGCTCTGCGCTCGCCTTACCGTCTTTTGTGACGTAGACGCCGTACGCACTATTTACGTTTTTTGCTGCAGCAACTTCTGACGACGCCGTCACAATTTTAAACGCAACAAAAGCAATGAGAAGTATAGCGATAACGCTTGAGGTGATGAGAATAATTCTGTTGCGCTTCTTACGCTTAGCTTCCTGTTCACGAAGAAGGCGAACTTTTTCGTTTTTGAGCATACGCCGTTGCGCCTTCGTCAGCTTTGCTTCTGTGGTTCCTGGAGTCTGATTTGATCCCATTATCGTCCTTCGATAAATGCTTTGGTATCATCGGCTTTTCTGTTCTTATCCTAATGAATATAGGAAGCTGTCGCTACGTGTATATGAAATTAGGAAAGAAAATGGAATGCATGTGATAGTGGGGCCCATGAAACTGCAATATCTGCACCTAGGGCAATGTAGGCGCTCCAGAGGAGAACCGTAACGGCAATTATCGTCCACACAATCCGAGGCGTAGATGATGCTGCTGCTCCGCCAAGGGTATATCGTGCGCCTTCACGAGCGTATTTTCCTCGAGGGAAAAACCATACTCCGCAGGAAAAAATTCCGCTGGCAGCTGCAGCCCATTCTGGTAGGCCGCCTTCTTTCAGCAGATCGTTGCTATGAGGTAGCGAGCCAGTGCTCTGAGCAGTAGTAGCAGTGCCAAAGGGTTCTAGGTTTATATACGAAAAATCGAGAGTTCCATGTGAAATCGTGGCTGCGATCATTAGGCCGCAGTAGACGCTTATTCCGACAACTGCCACCGCTCCAATCGTACGAAGTGCAGCAAGGAGTAGCGCTATTGGTGAACGGATTGCAGCAATTAGTCCGTCACGTCTTTTAGGCTTGCCGCGGCGTAATCTACGATCTCGCATATCTTCTGCTGAGCGTCCGATCACGTCAAAAATAAATACTGCAAAGACGAATACTCCGCACACCATAATCGGAAAGCGTGAACCCAAAAATACTAATGCGAACCATGCGATAAGCAGTGTAAGACGTACTTTCTTGGGTGGGCGCGCCCAAGAGGGTACTGGAACCCAAGCGGGCGCTGGAAGTTGAGGTCTTTCGTCACTAAAGATGTGCTCATCTCCAGCAGGTGCATATGGTGTATCTGAAGCGATTGCTGGAGGGTCACTCATCATCGGTGCGGGGGCAGGCAGGGTAAGAGACTCGCTTTCAGGCATCTCATTGCCATGCCTATTGAGGAATGCGTCATTAAGAAGCGCAGTGTTGCGTAAATCACCGCCACGCAGCTCGGGGCTGGGCAGGCTATCCGTGCCCAGCTTACGGGTGAGTGCTTCGTCGTTGATTGGTCTATTGTGGGGCAGATTGGGTGCAATTAAGGTGGGGGCAATGAATGCATAGGGATCGCGTAAAGCTTCGAGTAGATCTTGGTAACTCAAGCGCATCTGCACATCGGTAGCCAACGCTGCACGAAATGCCCGTGCCGATGATTCTGCTAAGCCAGGAAAACTCACGTCACCTTGTATTACTCGTTGCAGCACAACGGGAGTTGCGCCAGAACCAAACGGAGGTTCCCCTGAGGCGGCAAAGGCCAGTACTGCTGCCAATGCCCACCAATCGGCAGCGCGATCTGGCTCTTCTCCCCGTAAAACTCGCGGATCGCAATATCCTGGTGTGAGTGCGAGTGCCCCTGGCTGGGTGAGTCTCGTTGCGTTTACGTCTTGTGCGATCCCGAAATCAATAAGCACAGGGCGTGAATCGGCTATCATCACATTCGACGGCTTGAGATCCCTGTGTACAACTCCCAACTCATGCACACAGCGCAGTGCCTGCGCAAGCTTTTCTCCGAGCTGCAGCAGATCTTCTTCAGTGTAAATGCCGTTTATTTCTACATCCTTTTCAAGCGTGAGTCCGTCGACGAGTTCGGTGACGATAAAAGGCTCAACCCCGTCAATCTCTGCATCGATTACCTCAGCCACGTAGGGGCTGCGAACTCTGCGTAGCACAGCAACTTCTCGTTGTAAACGCAGGCGGGAACTTTCATCCGCCGCTACGGAGGGATGCAGGAGCTTCAGGGCAACATGATCTCCGCCGCCATTGACCGCTTCATATACTGTGCTCATACCGCCAAATCCGATTTGGCGCAGCAGGCGGTAGCCGCCAACTTCTCTTTCCGTCGCCCTCACCCCCTCCTTTTTGTGGTTTTGATAATTTCTTGGAAATACTGTGCCTCGAAATATATTACGTGAAATTCTGGTGTGGGATTTTATCTGCGTGCGTTGGTGTGCAATGAATTTCTTAGCTGCCTTGATACGTGTGTATCAATCACGCGTATCGATCGTTGCACTGAGAGTGCTCATAGCTACCTCTAGTTACCTCTACGCTTTCCACCTCATATGTACGTGCCTATCGCAATAATTCCAATCAATCGCATGGATAAATTTGAGCCAAGCTAATACCAGAATCATAGGCAGAAGAGCATCAGAATCATTTAGATGCAGAAATCTAAAAAAGTTAGCAAAAAACGCTAGATTTTTTGTGGATAACTAGTAGAATGTTGCCGATGCATAAGCATCTTTCACTCGGATCGTCCGGCACGTACCTGTCGGTGAAAGGAAGCGTAGCAATGGCTACAGTTACATTTGATCATGCCACCCGTGTTTATCCTGGCGCAACGACTCCCGCTGTCGATCAGCTCAATCTTGAGATTCGTGACGGCGAGTTCCTCGTTCTCGTTGGTCCTTCTGGCTGTGGTAAATCAACCTCTTTGCGTATGCTTGCAGGTTTGGAAGACGTCAATTCTGGAAAGATTTTCATCGGCGATCGCGACGTGACTGACGTTTCTCCTAAAGACCGCGATATTGCAATGGTTTTCCAGAACTACGCTCTCTACCCACATATGACTGTTGCCGACAATATGGGCTTTGCTCTCAAGATTGCTGGTGTTGATAAAGCAGAAATTCGCAAGCGTGTGGAAGAAGCAGCAAAGATTCTCGATCTCGTGCCGTATCTTGATCGTAAACCGAAAGCTCTCTCTGGTGGTCAGCGTCAGCGTGTAGCAATGGGTCGCGCAATTGTGCGTAAACCACAGGTCTTCCTCATGGATGAGCCTCTTTCAAACTTGGATGCTAAACTCCGCGTGCAGACTCGTACACAAATTGCTTCGCTTCAGCGCGAACTCGGCGTCACCACCTTGTACGTGACCCACGATCAGACCGAAGCTCTTACCATGGGCGACCGTATCGCCGTCATTAAAGATGGTATTCTTCAGCAGGTTGCAACTCCTGATGAAATGTTTACGAAACCAGCGAATGCTTTTGTGGCTGGCTTCATCGGCTCTCCTGCAATGAACCTTGGTCAGTGGCGTGTGGTTGATGGAAAGGCAGTATTCGGCAAGGCTATGCTCGATCTTCCGGCGCACGTGGCAGCAGCAGTAAAAGACGACGGCAAGGTGATTATTGGCGTGCGTCCAGAAGGCTTCGAAGTTGCTCCTGCTGGCTCAGCTGCTGGTATTCCGCTCGATATTTCCTTCGTTGAGCACCTCGGTTCTGATGCTTATATTTACGGACCTGTGGCTGGCAGTGAGAGCGAAACAGAACGTTTCGGCTCTGGCGATAATTCCACCACAGTTACTGTGCGCATCCCACCAGAAAATGTGCCTGCCGCTGGATCTTCGCTCACGTTTGTGCCGCGCGAAGGGCACGTGCACTACTTCTCCGCAGTCACGGGCGCTCGTTTAGAGGTCTGAGAATAGGAAAGTGAATAAAATATTCTCATAGCGTGGGCGCTGGCACTTCAAGTACTAGCGCCCACAGTGCTATATTCTTTATTCGTTATATAGCGAGAGGAAGAATTGCACGTGGAACGCACATTGCATATTACGTCTGCCGATCAGCCAGCAGCGCTCTTTGATTTGCCTTGGCATATTCCGCTGTTGAACTGGCCTAAAAGTCTGCTTGCTTCGCTGCCGCGGGGTATTTCTCGCCATGTTGTGCGATTTGTGAAACTTGACGGGCACATTCTCGCAATTAAAGAAATTACGGATAACGTAGCACAGCGGGAATACGAATCCCTTAGGCGTCTTTCGCGTGACGAAGCTCCGTGCGTCGAACCTGTAGCAGTGGTGAGTGGGCGTTGCGATACGGAAGGTAATCCGTTGCCTTCTGCTTTAGTGACGCGCCATCTTGCGTTCTCCTTGCCGTACCGTATTCTGTTTGGGCAGATGAGTATGCGCCCTGAAACTGCCGAGCGCCTCATCGGTGCTTTAGCAGTGCTGCTTGTGCGTCTGCATCTGCACGGATTCTTTTGGGGTGACGTCTCCCTCTCCAATACTCTTTTTAGGCGTGACGCTGAGGAATTTTCAGCCTATTTGGTAGATGCTGAAACTGGCGAATTTTATCCGCATATGTCTGAGAAGCGTCGTCTCTATGATATTGAAGTTGCCAGCGTCAATATTGTGGGCGAATTGATGGATCTACAGGCTGGAGGCGTGCTTTCTGATGAGTATGATGCAATTCGAGTCGGGCAGCGTCTAGAAGAACGGTATTCGTCACTGTGGAATGAGCTGACGAGTGAAGAGCGTTTCTCTACTCAGGATCGTTGGCGAATCGATAACCGTATTCGCCGTCTGAATGATTTAGGTTTTGACGTAGGCGAGTTGGCAATGCGCACAACGGAAGATGGCAACAGCATTGTGATCCGCCCTCGAATTGTGGACGCTGGGCATTATTCTCGAAAGATTATGCAGCTCACTGGCCTAGACGTGCAAGAAAAGCAGGCTCGTCGTATGCTCAACTCTATTGAGCAATTCAGAGCTGTAAACAATATGATGGATACTCCGATGAGTCTTGTGGCGCATGACTGGATGATAAACGTCTTTGAACCGATTGTGCAGGCTATTCCTCCGAATATGCGCGCCAAGCTTGAACCAGCGCAGCTCTTCCACGAGTTTTTAGATCACCGATGGTTTATGGCGGAGCGAGCTGGGCATGACGTCTCTCTCGAAGACGCGCTCAATTCGTATGTTCACGAAGTGCTTGAGCATCGACCAGATGAATCACACTTAATCGTGCAAAATATCGACGAAACAGGCGAGTTTGATGCAATTTCCGAGCAACAAAATTTTGCAAGCAACTATCGCACTGATTTTGACGACGAATGGTCTGGGTATTTAGCATAGTAAATTTCTTTACTGCTGCGAACGATGCGCGTAACCTCACGCGCGCAGAAGGCTGTACACAGCTAGCTGTGGTTCATAGCTCCTAGATAGCTTTTAGGCTTCGCGAAGCTCTGCGATAATCAGCTCGGCAAGCTGAACAGTATTGAGCGCCGCACCTTTGCGTAAATTATCTCCCACAATAAACATTTCTAAGCCGTGCCCTTCTGGTGCGCTTTGATCCTCACGGATACGCCCTACATAGCAGGCATCGTTGCCAGCTCCATCGAGCGGAGTCGGCACATCCATATAGTGTACGCCAGGAGCATCTTTGAGCAGCTCGATTGCGCGCTCAACAGAAATTGGTTTTTCAAATTCTGCGTTAATTGCCAAACCGTGAGCTGTAAATACAGGAACTCGCACACATGTGCCAGCCACGCGCAGATGCGGCAACCCTAAAATTTTGCGTGATTCGTTACGTAGCTTTTGCTCTTCGTCTGTTTCGTAAGAGCCGTCATCCACATAGTTTCCAGCGAATGGCACCACGTTGAATGCAATAGGTGCCACATATGGAGCTGGGTCTTGCGGCCAAGTAGTGGCATGCCCGTCAAGCGTCAAATTTTCTAGGTTAGGATCAGCAGCTCCTGCGCGAATTTGCTCAGCCAGCGCTTTCACGCCTTTTAAGCCAGAACCAGACACAGCCTGATATGAGCTGGCAATTAGGCGCACAAGCCCAGCTTCGTCAGATAGAACTTTTAGCACAGGCATAGCGGCCATTGTGGTGCAGTTGGGATTGGCAATAATGCCTTTCGGGCGATGTGCCAGATCGTGCGAATTAACCTCACTCACAACCAACGGCACATCAGGGTCTTTACGCCAAGCTGAAGAATTATCTACTACGACAGCGCCTGCTGCGGCAAACTTTGGAGCATATTCTACAGATGTGTTGCCGCCAGCAGAGAATACGGCAACATCAATTCCAGAAAAATCTGCTGTTGCAACGTCTTCTACCACTACGTCGCGCCCTTTGAACGGCAAGACGGTTCCAGCTGATCGTGCAGAAGCAAAGAAACGAATATCGTCAATATCCGTGCCTCGCTCTTCAAGCAGAGTGCGCATAACGCGCCCAACCTGCCCAGTTGCTCCGACAACTGCGAGAGTGATTGATGAACGGCTCATCGTCCTGTACCTCCATATACGATTGCTTCGCCATCAGTATCCAAACCGAATGCCGTGTGCACTGCTGTGATAGCTGTATCGAGATCTTCGAGTTTCACTACTACAGAAATACGAATCTCAGACGTCGAGATGAGGTCAATGCTTACTCCAGCACGTGAGAGAGCATCAAATAAATCTGCAGATACGCCTGGATTTGTGCGCATACCTGCACCCACAAGCGAAATGATGCCGACCCCTTCGTCTTGAAGAATCTTTTTGAAACCAATTTCTTCTTTTTGCTTTTCGAGAACTGCCACGGCTTCAGGCACATCTGAAACTTGCGTTGTGAAGGAAATATTTGCCACGCGCGGATCGCCAACAGGGATATTCTGAACGATCATATCGATATTGACGCCAGCGTTTGCTACAGCAGCAAACAGCTTTGCAGCTGAACCTGCCACGTTGGGTACGTTTACAACGGTGATTTTAGCTTGGCTTTTATCGTGGCTCACGCCAGCAATGATGGGCGCTTCGTTATTCCCTTCAAACTTTGCAACCATGCGGTTACGAGTCGCTTCGTCCACAATCCACGTTCCTTCCTTATTGGAAAAAGATGAGCGAACATGCAGAGGCACTCCGTAGCGCCGTGCATATTCCACTGCACGCAAATGCAAAATTTTCGCACCGTGCGCAGCCATTTCAAGAGTTTCTTCGTATGTGAGGTAATCAAGTTTGTGCGCTGTGGAGACGACGCGCGGATCAGCGGTAAATACGCCATCCACATCAGAATAAATTTCGCATACATCTGCGCCAAGAGCCGCAGCGAACGCAACGGCTGTGGTGTCGGAACCGCCGCGTCCGAGAGTCGTCACGTCTTTCGTCTCACGATTCACGCCTTGGAAGCCAGCGATAATAGCGATCTCGCCTTTTTCGAGCACTTCTTCGATACGTCCAGGGGTGACGCCGACGATCTGCGCTTTACCGTAGACGGGATCCGTGAGCAGCCCTGCCTGCGAGCCTGTGTAAGAATGGGCATTCACTCCAGCATCGGTTACAGCCATAGCAAGAAGGGTCATCGAAATGCGTTCGCCCACAGAAAGAAGAAGATCCATTTCGCGCTTGACTGGTTCTGTTTCCACAACCGATGCCGCTAGATCGATAAGATCATCAGTTGTATCTCCCATTGCGGAGACGATCACTACCACATTGTTTCCAGCATTATGAGTCTCAACGATGCGTTTAGCAACGCGCTTAATTGATTCAGGATCAGCTACTGAAGATCCTCCGTATTTTTGCACAATGAGTGCCATATGTTCTCCCTGAATCTGCGCTTATTTTGGTACACACCATACTATGGCACGGCAATCATTGCCCCGAAATAATGCGAGGTGAGCCACATCTTGGAGCGTATTAGTTTCTTATTGTGAGACGCCGTGAGGGGAACCTTCGCTCAGGCGTGTGCGCCCTTCGAGGGCACGTGAAAGCGTCACCTCATCGGCATACTCCAGATCTCCTCCTACTGGAAGCCCCGAAGCTAAGCGAGAAACAATCACGCCCATGTGTGCGAGGTTGAGAGCGAGGTAGGTTGCTGTAGCCTCTCCTTCGATATTTGGATCGGTTGCGAGAATAACTTCTTTTACTTCTCCTGCTTGGAGGCGAGCGTAAAGCTCCCTGATTCGCAGCTGCTCTGGGCCAATTCCACCGATAGGATCGATCGCACCTCCTAAGACGTGGTAACGTCCGCGATACTCATGTGTGCGTTCGATAGCTACGATATCGCGGCTTTCTTCCACAACGCAGATTACAGAATCTGTGCGGCGAGGATCTGAACAGATTGCACATACATCTGATTCCGTCACGTTTGCGCATATAGAGCAGAAACGTACTTTTTCTTTCACTGCTTCGAGCGCATCAATAAGTGCACGTACTTCAGAATCATCTTCTTCGAGAATGTGGAAAGCAATCCGTTGGGCGCTTTTTGGACCAACTCCTGGCAAGCGGCCAAGCTCATCGATAAGATCTTGAACGGCTCCATCGTACACACCAGCCATAGATGCTAATTCCCCTTCTGCGAATTATTGGGTATTACTTGCACAACATTAGCCCCGAATGTTTCTAAAACAACGTTGATTCCCACTAGAGAGCTTTGTGAAATTTCAGGATCATCAGGCGAAACTTCTTCCCATTCGTCAGGAAACTCAGGAGATTTTTCAGCGGAATCAGTGGGTTTAATAGAAAAGTCTGCGTGATTTTCGCTCTCGGCAGGAGGAATGTTTGGAGGGGAGAAAGAGGAATCTTCTTGTGCGAATGAAGAAACAGCAGCTGCAAGCGACCTTGCTCGCTGCTCAGAAATGCTTGATGAGGAAACGGAGGAGTGCTTCGATGCTGGCGGAAGATCGAGGGGTGGGAGATCGGGAAGGTCTTGAGCATAGAAGGGTAAAGAGTCGTCAGATATGGGCGATTCTTCTGGGATATTGGGAATTACTGGGAGATCTGGCATAGGTGGCAGATCTGAGATTGCTGTGCTTTTTATCGTAACGTCAGTTTTAGAGACCCTGCTGTGAGCATCAGGTAAAACATTGGTGTGCGTATCTCTTTTCTTCGCAGAGCCCGTATCGGCATTATAGTTTCTGCCAGAGCTTATCACTGCCTGTCCATCGACGAGCGCAGCCAGTACGCCTGCCGGATCGTGAAGTTCGCTTTCGGTATCGTTTAGCGTGTCGTTGCCGTTTAGCTCATTCTTATCAGGAGAATTCTCTTGCGCTACGGCACTTTCTTCAGTATCCGTGAGGTTTTCTTTTGTTTCGTTAATATTTTCATCTCGTAGCAAATTGTTATCTTCTGGGCGAGGAAGTCTCTCTGATTGGTCTAGCTCTTCTGGATAGCTCCCATTTTCTTGATTATGCGTGCCAGAGTGCGCTCTGGCTGAATATTTGGCATTATCCGAAGTATTTGCAGTGTTTGAATGTGCTGTATTGCTCGAAAGGGTATTGCCCGAATGAGTATCGTTTAAGGAGTAGCTACTAGAGTGGGCGCTGCTTGGGAGGTCAGGGCCAGTGGGATCAGCGCTCGCAAGTTTGGTGCCCGAGGAATTGGTGCCCAAGGGGCGTCTATCTTTTGGGTAGACATCAGAGTTGGCAAAACCCGCGCGCCCTTCTATCTGCAGCTGTACACCAAGTGCCCCAGCCACTGCTTCAGCCAGTGCAGTTTTGGCTCGTTGGTGACGGTTGAAACCAGCCGCTGTGCCATCATTTTCAAAACCGACAATCAATACGCCTTCATCAAGCATCAACGGGCCAGAAGCATGTTTGAGCATATTTTCAACGATTTTAGAATGCGCACTTGCATGTGCTGTGATCTGCTCCCATGCCTGTTGAATCGATAGAAAATCAACAGCACTGGCATTTTTGCTTGTGCTAGAAGGATTAGATGGAGTTTTTTGCTGTATGGTGGCAGTGTGAGGAGTGGAAACTTCAGGCTCACACTTTGGTTCAGAAACTTCAGGCTCTACTAGATTTGATGCTGAAATATCAGTTTTTAGCGGTGGATTTTTTTCTACCTCATCTTTTTTATCTGCCGTATTTTTGGGTGTTACTCCCATATCTGCAAAATTCGGCATTGGTTCCATGCGAGGATCTGGAATAGAGGAAAACTGCGTTTGTGGGCTATTCTTTTTCGCTTGGCTAAGCGGCTTCGTGCTTGATTGCGCTGCAGTAGCGGGCGTTTTATCCGACTGTTGCGGATATTTCTGAGGCGTAACGGAGTGAGCTAGCGATAACGATTCATCAGAATCTTGGTGGATGCGTTGAGAATTATCAGGCTGCTGCGCCACAATTAAACGCGCACAGAGCAATTCGAGCTGCATACGCGGAGCGCTTGCCCCAACCATTGCAGTGAGAGCTTCGTTGACGAGATCAGCTGCACGCGAAGCTGCACGCGCACCTAAACTTTCAGCTTGCTCCAGCATGAGTGCATATTGATCTTCTGGCACAGATAAAAACACATCTTTTACGTCGTTTCCTGCAAGCGCAATAATCACGATATCGCGTAAACGTTGAAGCAGATCTTCCACAAACCTGCGCGGATCGTGCCCACTTTTTACTACAGAATCAACGACGCTGAATAAGGCGCCGCCGTCACCTGACGCAATTGCGGCTATAGCAGAATCGAGTAAATGAGCCGAGGTATATCCAAGAAGTGCTACTGCCCGATCATACTTAAGAGTAGGACCATCTGAACCTCCGATAATCTGATCGAGTACGGATAGGGTATCGCGTACGGAACCTGTGCCTGCTCGGACTACTAGCGAAAGAACATCTTTGCCAGCAGTGACGTTTTCGTCTGCACAGATTTGGGCAAGATAATTCTCAAGCGTTGATGGTGGTACTAAACGGAAAGGGTAGTGATGGGTACGTGAACGAATCGTGCCAATCACTTTTTCAGGCTCGGTAGTAGCGAAAATAAATTTGATATGCGGCGGAGGCTCTTCAACTAGTTTGAGCAAAGCGTTGAAACCTTGGCTACTAACCATATGTGCTTCGTCAATAATGTAGATTTTGAAACGATCGCGCACTGGCGCAAAGCTTGCCTGTTCCCGCAGCTCACGGGCATCGTCTACGCCACCGTGAGAAGCGGCGTCAAGCTCTACGACGTCTAAGGATCCTGAACCTTCTCGTGCGAGCTCTTTGCAGGATTCGCACACACCGCATGGAGTATCCGTTGGGTACTGTGCACAGTTTAAACAGCGCGCCAAAATTCGCGCAGATGTGGTCTTTCCACACCCGCGTGGACCAGAAAACAAGTAGGCATGAGTAGTATGCCCAGCAGCAAGCGCCGCCATAAGCGGCGCCGTCACGTGTTCCTGCCCGATGACTTCCTGGAAGGTTTCTGGTCTGTATCTACGGTAAAGAGCTTTCGTCACGTCTCCTATCTTACGGCACGCCTTAGGGAAATTTTCATGCAAAAACTCAGGATTGAACGAAAATTGAACAAAAACCGATATGGTTGGTGCAGCTTATCAGCTCAACGCATAAAAATCCTTATGTTCCTAAGGCTTCGCGCAGCTCAGATATAGTTGGCTGCCCGATACTGCTGGCGTGCCCGACAGTCGCAAACGTTGCCACAGAGCCGTAGCGCCAGCTCTCGATGCGGGAGCGTCTTCCTTCAGCTCCCATCGCAACAGCAATAAGTGAACGCCCTGTGCTGCGTGCAACCGTTTTCACTACGTGCAAAAGGCGCTGCACATCTTGATCGGAATGAGCCAGCACAGAAAGCTTTGCCACCACGTGCGGAAGTTCCAGCATTTCTTCATACATTAGCTGCATCACTTCTTGATGAGGAGTTTCTTGCCAATCGTGTGCAGAGATCACAACTAAAACGCCAAGTTTTTGCGCACGCTCCGCCAAAGCAACTGTGCCCTCAAACCATTGCTCAAGATCCAGACCTATACGCTCAGGGGGTACGTCGATATGTACCAGCGTATCGAGGAGTTCAGCTAGAAGCAGACGGTAACGCCCCAGGCTCAGCTTCGCCTGCCCGCCTTCGCCCGCAGTGCGGATTGTCAGCAGCAGCGGAATTGAAGTTGCTTCAAGAATTGGGTGAATTACCTCGCGCCCAAGCGGAGCAAGAGAGAGCTGTTTATGTGCGCCGAGCATGAAATCAATTCTCCATTCGAGAATATCAGCTCCGCCAGCTTCCGCAGCGATTGCTTCATCAATAATCATTTGAGCTGTTGTGCCTGTGAGCGGCACGATCACGGCAGGAGACATACGTATGAGACCCCCATGCGCATCAAAGGCAGGGGATAGGCATTCAGCAAGTGATAACGAGTGCGCCTTACTCATCGTCACCACCACCCTGATGTATCCATTCCTCGTATGCAGCGATGAGCCGCTGAGATGCTTCAGGCTCCGCAATCGTCACGCGCGTGCCCTCATTCTTAAATGTGCGCACGATAATTCCATGTTTAGTGCAAAGCTCCTCAAAAGCTTGGGAATAGTTGCCCAGCTCGAACCATACAAAATTGGCTTGAGGTTCAGGCCCTTTCCACCCCAAGCTGCGCAGCGCCGTCACCAACTTCTCACGTTCGCTTTGAATGATTCCAACGCGGCGATTCACTTCAGCTCGTTCGCGCAAAGCAGCTTGAGCAGCTACTTGAGCCAATGTATTGACGCCAAAAGGGGTATTTGAAGAGTTTAGTGCGCGGGCAATGCTCGGCTCGGCTATCACATATCCGCAGCGCAGACCTGCTAAGCCATACGCTTTCGAAAACGTGCGAAGGCAGAGTAGGTTTGGAAATTCCTGCATAAGTTCCATTGCACGCACAGGGTCTTCCATGCGCACAAAATCTATGTATGCTTCATCGAGCAATACAGGAATATTCTGGGGAGTTTGCAGCAAAAACTCCTGCACATTCGTGTGAGTAAGGGCAGCAGAAGTAGGGTTGTTTGGCGTGCAGACTATAATGGCACGCGTTGTGGGCGTGACGGCGGCGAGCATAGCAGCGAGATCACAATTTCCATCAGCGCGCAGCGGCACACGAACAGTCTCAGCTCCTGCCATCTGCACGGCAATCGGATATGCTTCAAAGGAACGCCACGGAATAATCACCTCGCTGCCAGGGCTGGAAACGTCTGCCAAAATTTTTTCAATGAGCGCCACTGAGCCATTGCCGATACATAAGGATTCTTCAGGCATACCGATTTCTTGCGCAATTTGGGCACTAAGAGACGCCATTGCAGCATCTGGATAGCGATTTAAGCTCGATATATGCGAAGAAATTTCTGCTTGCACAGAAGGGAGGGTTGGGAAAGGCATTTCGTTGCTTGCTACTTTAATGATGGTAGGATCTTGGCTTGCTTTTCCTGCAACGTATGGTGGAAGCTGCATGATGTATTCGTGGATTATTTTCGCGGCTATTGTGCTTTGTGCTGATTTCTCCATCATGCTTCCCCCTCTGTGTGATTATTCTGCGGGCAATTCTTCATTGATGCTTTGAGATTTCCTTTGCAAGATTTCTCTTCTAAGATATCTATCTTAACTCGGCGCTTACGGCAATATCTCACGTATAGAAAATAGGAGTTTTCGCTCAATGATACATTGAGTCTTTCTATATATGCGGCTCTAAGCGAAAAATGCGAGAAGTAGAAACGTTTTCATGAAAAACTACCTATCACGTGAGATAGGATTCAAATAGCTCGGTAAAGCATATTTGTAAAGCATATTTATGAAGCATGGAAAAGAGAAAGAGGAAATTATGAAACTCCTTTGCACTGTTGCTATTTTCGGGGCGGGATACGTTTTAGGTACTCGTGCAGGGCGTGAACGATTTGAGCAGATCAAAGAAAACGCAGCTAAACTCTGGGATTCAAGCCCTATTCAAGCTGGGCGAGAAAAAGCGAAGAGCGCTGCAGCCTGCACATTTGAACAGGCGAAAGCGACTGCTGTCGATACTGCGAAGAATGCCGCTGAAGCAGTAAAGAATAAGATGAATGCTCAAGAATCAGAGTTAGATGACGATGTAATCGTTGTGCAACCAGTCAATGAGTAGCGCGTGTGCTTGTGCGCGCTGTGGGCAGTAGCGCAGGATTTATGATGTAAAGAGTTTAGTGTGCGCTGGAGCGTATAGTAAGAATCGAAAAACTCAAGAAGACTGAGGATATGAGCTTTATTGGTGCTCTTCGCTATCTGATGAGTTTTCAGATTCACTCTGCAGCTGCTTCAATTTCTGAGAAAGAATAAATCCATCAGCACCTCGAACTACAGGCACGCCATGCCGCTCTGTATCAGCATCGGAGCGGATTGTGCCGACTGGTTCTGCTGTGCCGTGAGAGAGTACCTGCTCAATGCGATTTAGCTTGCGCAAAGCAATTGCTCGCACTCGCGAAGGAAACTCGCGCGCAAGATCGTCATAAAAAATTGGATCGTGTTGCCCGTCGTCACCCACGAGATACCATGTGATATGCGGAAACATCAGCAGCAAATTTCGCAGCTGAGTTTTTTTGTGCGATTCGCCGTTGCGGAAAAACCCTGTGGGGGTGGGTCCCCAGTCAGTGAGGAGCATTGGTCCTACGGGATAATCGTGTTTACGAATGAAACTAACCATCGTGTTGTAGGTATTCCATGCGCCAGTAGATAAATAAAATACGGGAGCATCGGGCTCGTTTTTGAGCAGTTCCTGATACATATACGCCATTCCATTCACAGGCTGGCGTGAGTTGGTGTGGCGCACAAAGGCATTCCATGCCGCAATAAAAACGCGTGGCATCCATGTGACCACAATCGTATCGTCAATATCAGAAATCAGGCCAGTTTGTGCTTGTGGTGAAACAATCATCACTGGTGCTTTGGTTGGTTCTCCTGCTTTTGGAATAAGTTCAACTTCATGCCAGCCAGGTTCTAAACCATGATCTTCGACGAGGAGATCGAGATAGCCGCCGCGATCTGTGCGTGTGTGAATCTCGCGTTTGCCGATGCGTACCGTTACTGGCAAGAAACCAACTTGAGTTGTGAAAAACTGGCGCCAGCCACGCTGAGCCTGCGTCCCTGCATCTGCTACTCGCTGAGCAAAATCGGTGACTTTCTCAGTAGCGAAAGTATGGATACCGAGAGGGGCGAAATCGAACGTAAAAATTGGGCGATCTTCATCTGGATCTTCCATTGTGGCTCGGGCGAGTACTTTCACTGCAGATGTTGAGCCATAGCCCATATAGGGTGTGAGTCTTGGTAACCAGCCCTGCGAACGGCGGCGCACCACGCCGCGGCGGTTCGCGCCATCGTCAAGGCGGCGGGCAAAATCAGAAAGACTCATACTTATATCGTACTGGCTAGAGGGCAGAAAAGAAGAAGAGAAGTAGAGACTCCTTTTCGGGATGTAATCACTGCCACTATTGTGCATTTGGCATTTTCTACCTATTCGGGGTTAAGATAGAGCACGTTCAAATGAACAATGTGCGCCAGTAGCTCAATGGATAGAGCATCTGACTACGGATCAGAAGGTTGGGGGTTCGAGTCCCTTCTGGCGCGCGATTCGGCTCGGTGGTTGATGTAGATCCTGCCGAGTCGTTTTTATTTTCTCTTTAGCCTGCTCGAAAATTCCTGTGCGGCTTCGGTTTTGGGCTGCTCCATAGGCTCATAGGCTCAAAAGAGGCTGTTTGGAGTCTTGAAGTTGCACTGTAGTGATAGCGTATTGCTTGGTTTATTTTGAGTTTGTTTTGGCTGGGCTGTTTTCCTATTGGCACATCTACCAGAAAACTTTTTACTCCTCGTATATGCAGTTTCCTTGAATTTAAGCTGATTTTCTTCTACTAGAGCATCTACTGGAAACTTACTAGAAAACTACTAGAAAATTTTCTTGTAGGAATTCGAAGTTGTACTGCTGTGATTTATGGAGGCGCTTGTGAAAGCAGCATAGTTTTACTGCAGTTCATTATATGAACATGAATGTGCATCGCCTCGAAAAAGGTGCTACCTTCTAAACCAACACAGAAAGGATACGGCAATGGTTCGTGAATGCACGATGGTCGCGCGTTGGCGCAGCTGGTTTGGTTGGCGATCTGCCTAGCTAAGCCAGTTTTCAGCTGCACAGATCGCATAAGCAATGGTGATCGTGCAGGCTCATGAACTAATCCGTACGGAATAGAAAATGCCCTCCGGTCTCCAACCGTGAGGGTTTTGTTAATAGCGATCTGGATACGCTCTAGCTGATAAATGCGCAAGAAGAAACTTCTTCAAACAAAATTGAGCTAAGAGCAGCAGAAGTAAGCCGATATAGAAACTATAGAAAAATCGGCACATATCCTCACACTTCACTTAGTAACTCATCCAGAAAGAAACGACAATGAAAAAAATTACGGCAATTGGTGCCTTCCTCGTTGGAGCACTCGTGATCCTTTTCCTTATGATGCCATATCTCCAGCGTCTCAACGAGCTTGAACATCAGCAAAAATTAGCTCCATCGTCTGCGCAATCCTCAGAGACTAGTAGAAATCTCGTCCCAGAAAATTATCAGCCGATCGGAGCCGAACGAATTATTGCTGCTGCTCAGGCGGTGACGATAAAGAGCGGTGAGCCGATCAAAATAGGGTTACTTCAGATGATGGATCATCCGTCACTCGACGACATTCGCTACGGAATTATCGACCAACTTGCACACCGAGGATACATTAACGGCGTAAATATCGACATCGATTACAAAAATGGCAATGGCGATCAAAATACAATGAAATCAATTGCCGATCAATTTATGGCAGATGGTAGCGATATTCTTATCGGTATCGCTACTCCAGCAGCGCAAGCTCTCCAAAATGCTTCGCAAGGAAAGACTCCCGTAGTCTTCGCTGGAGTTTCAGATCCACTTGGTGCGAAACTCGTCACTTCACTAGAAAAGCCAGGAGCTAATATCACGGGCGCAACGTTCTCGAACAACAACGAGGGTACGTTGGGAATTATTGGCGATATTACTCCGCACGTTAAAACAATTGGAGTTTTGTACAATACATCAGAGCAGAATGCGGCTCAAGAAATCGCAAATTTCAAGCCTCTTGCTGTGGCAGCTGGATATGACGTCAAAGAAGCGACAATCACTAGCACGAATGATTTAGCTCAGGTGGCAGAGCAGCTCGCTTCGGAGGTAGACGCAATTTTTGTGCCGCAAGATAATACGATTGCTGGAGCAATGCCAACTCTTATTTCGGTGACGAATGCGCATAAAATTCCTGTATATCCAGTGGTGGATGCGATGGTAGAATCTGGCGGATTAGCTACTGTCGGTTTGAACCAGTACCTATGGGGTGCAGATTCTGGAACTGTTGTGGCAGATATTTTGGAGGGCGCTGAACCAGCTGAGTATGCAGTCAAAGTGAGTGAAGCCTCGAATACCTTCATCAATACACACGAAGCTGCAACGCTTGGAATCACAATTCCAGAAAATGTTTTGAAAGAAGCTATCGATCTTTCTCCAACAAAATAAGCTCTATCAGAGTAAGGAAATATATCGTGGACATCCTGCTTTCTGCCGTTTCGCAAGGCGCAATATGGACGATTATGGGCATCGGTGTGTTTATTACATTTCGAGTGCTCAACGAAGCAGACCTCACCACTGAGGCGTCATTTACTCTTGGAGCAGCAATCGGAGGGCAGTTCCTTCTTCTGGGAATGCACCCTTTGCTCTCTCTGGTAATCGCATTTTTCACAGGGGCTGCGGCAGGTGCGGTGACGGCGCTGCTCATTACGCGAGCGCATATCAATTCTCTCCTTGCAGGGATTATCACAATGACTGGTCTCTATTCCGTCAATCTTGTTTTCCTTGGAAAAGCTAATATCTCGCTTTCCAACACCACAACTCTCAAAACAATGATTGGTTCTGTGCATTTACCTCGCAATCTCGACACCCTTCTTATTGGCGTGGTGATGATTGCACTTGTGGTACTTGCGCTCAGCGCATTTTTTCGCACGGATATGGGGCAAGCGCTCATCGCTACAGGCGATAACCCCGTGATGGCAAATGCCCTTGGTATTCCCTCAAAAGAAATGATGATGCTCGGCTATATGCTTGGTAATGCTTTAATCGCTACCTCTGGCTATCTAGTTGCCACCGATAATGGCTACGCAGATATTTCAATGGGAGTTGGCTCGATTGTGATCGGTCTTGCCGCCATTATTATCGGGGAAGTTCTTGTGAAGAAAGTGAGTTTGCCGCTGCGTCTTCTCGCGATTTTTCTCGGCTCGGTGATTTATCGTCTTTTGCTTGCGTTGGTGCTGATGCTTAACATCAACACGAATCATTTCAAACTCATTTCCGCTATTGTGCTTGGGTTGTGCCTCTCAATTCCCGCACTCCAGCAGTATATGGCGAATAAGAAAATGCGCTGTATCAACAAAGATGAGGCAGTGAAAGGAGTTTTACAATGAGCGTTTTAGCTTTGGAGCACGTGAGTAAAACATTTCATCAACGTACAGCTGATGCTTTCGTAGCGCTTGATTCTGTAGATTTTCGCATGGAAGAAGGCGATTTCGTGACGATTGTAGGCGGCAACGGTGCAGGTAAATCGACCTTGCTCAACGTCATTTCGGGAGCGATTGCTGTGGATAGCGGGCAGGTGTATATCGATGACGTCGCCGTCACCAATAAAGCAGAAGAAGACCGTGCCGCTCTGATCGGGCGGGTCTTTCAGGATCCGAAGATGGGAACTGCTCCTCGCATGACGGTGATTGAGAATCTGCTTCTTGCGCAAAAACGCGGTGAAAATCGTCAGCTCAAAATTTCGATGAATGAAGCGAAGCGTAGAGAATTTATTGATCTCGTTCAACCCCTCGGTTTGGGGTTGGAAACTCGCTTGGATACGGAGATTGGCGTACTTTCAGGCGGGCAGAGGCAAGCGATTACCTTGCTCATGGCAACGCTGAAAACGCCGCGTCTTCTTCTTCTCGATGAGCACACGGCAGCGCTCGATCCGAAAACGGCGAAGGCGGTGCTTGAGCTTACGCGCCGCACAATTGCCGATAAGGGTTTAAGTGCACTGATGATTACTCATCACCTCAAAGATGCGCTTGAGCTGGGGAATCGCATGATCGTGATGAATCACGGGAAGATTGTGCACGATTTTAATGCGGAAGAAAAAGCGCAGCTCACTGCGGGAGAGCTATATGAAATGGTCGGTGAGCTGGAAGAAGAGATTGATTGATGGTTCTTGCCGTGGCAATCTGCTGTGCCGATATGCTGGGAGGATTTAACGTAACGATTTAGCGTGACGATTTAACACGGTTACTTGGTGTTCTTATCCCATACGCAATCCGACGTGCAGCCTTCTTCATATCTGGTTTATCTGCTGGTTTATTCGATCGCATTTCTTACTGCTTGCGTGCAAAATGAGCAGGGTAGTTTGTGAGATGATAAGCCTATGGATTTTATGCAGTGGGCGTTAGAGCAAGCATCGCGGCATCCAGATCTTGGCGATGCTGTGGTGACGGCTGACGGTGAGTGGCTGGTTATATTATTGGCTGACAGGCGAACATTTCGTTTCCGCCCAGGAGCGCTTATTAAAGAAGATGCTCCAGAAGCAGAACGGGCTGAGCTGCTCTCACGACTATTGACTATTGGTGTACAGCAGGCAGCTACACCGCAAATAGAGCCAGAGCAGCCCCCGTCTGCCGTCACCTCTTATCCCACACCCTCTACATCTGACGTACTCTCCTTTGATGCGGAGCTTTCGGCCTTGGAGAGCGGCAGCCAGATTGAAGGATCACCTGCGATTCTCCCGATTGTGCGTGCGGCAGATTATTTTCTCGCATCGCATAAAGGCAACGATTCAATCGTCTATCTTCCTCTGACTGATTTTGTGGGCGTGGGATTGGCGTATGATCTTCCAGGGGCGCTTCAGCCCGTCTATTATTCGCAGCTGGAAAGTTCTTATGCAAATGTGGGCGATTTGTTGGCGCAATCTGTACGTACTCTACGTGGGCATATCGGTGGGCAGAAACTTTCTGTTGAAGTTGGAGTATCCGCTATTGCTGGGGCTGAAGTCGTAGTGTTTTTACATCCTGAAGACTATGAGCTTTCGTGGCTATGCGATGTGGAGCTACTCATGCAAGTGGCAGAGCAGCTTGCTCAGAGCCATCCTGATTCGATTCCTTTGTTTGTGCCAGCTTCTCGCACAAAGTTATATGTGGTGTTTAGCGAAGACCCGTATCTTGCTGATTTTTTCAAACTTTTGTTGGTACAACGTGAAAATCCAGAAGCCGTCTATCCGCTCCCACATACTCTTGCCGCAGATGGCTGGCGTGAATGGATTCCTTTTCCTGGATCTCCTTTAGCTGAAGTGCTTGGTGCTTTGCGCACATCTTTCCAAGAGAGGATTTATGCAGCCCAGGTGAAAGCACTGGCTGAATGGGGAGCTGTTGGCGCTCTTAAAAATTACGCGGCGAAGCGCACACAATCTGGTGAGCGTGTGAGCGTCACGGAGTGGAATTCTCTCGATGGGCACGGTTCGATTCCGAATACGGATTTTGTAACGATTGTGCGTGAGCCGTCACCGCACCCTTGGGAAGATAGCCAGCCTTTGCGTATTACTGTAAGGGCACACGTCGCACGCGAGATTTGGCAGCAGGGATTTGAGCGTGACGCCAATGCTTGGCCGCCTCGCTGGAATGTTTCTGGTTTTCCAGACGAAGCGACCCTGCATCTACTCATCTCGCAGGTAGATCGTGAGTTTTAGAAAGCAACTCAATCTTTCACGATTACTTATAGGATTTACGTTCGCGGCGTTTTTCAGCGCGTCCGCTTGCTACAGTTGTTGCTACGGTGACGTCGTCATGTGATTCTTTTCCGAGAGTGCCACCTGCGAGCTTATCCACCACAATAGCGATAGCTCCGTCACCAGTCACGTTTGTTGCCGTGCCAAAACTATCAACTGCCACATACATGGCCACCATAATTCCATACATCGGATCTGTGAAGCCGAGAATACCTTGGAGCATACCTTGGGCAGCTGCGATAGCACCTCCCGGTACGCCAGGAGCGGCAACCATCGTCACGCCCAGCATGAAGATGAAACTTACCATGTGTGCTGGGTGAACGGGCACGCCCATCATATACTGCAGTGCTAAAGCGAAACAGGTAATTTTAATCATCGAGCCGGCAAGGTGGATTGTGGCGCATAGCGGAATCACGAAATCCCCGATCTCATGCGAGACGCCGTTTGCGCGGGTGCAGCGAACAGTCACAGGAATCGTAGCAGCAGAGGAAGCGGTGCCAAGTGCCGTAAAGTATGCATCATGCATTCCCCAGAGCGCTTTGAAAGGATTTCGCTTTGCAGCAATACCAGCAATTCCATATTGCACGATGAGTATCACGATAGTGAGAATAAAAGCGAAAACGAAAACTTTTGCCATCGCCACAATCACTACGGCAAATTGCCCAGATTTGCTCATGTTCATAAAGATGCCCATGATATGAAGTGGAAGTAGTGGTACGATTACCTTCACAATCACTTTCATGACGACATTGCGAAACTCTTGAAGCAGATCGCCCAGTTTATCGGCTTTCACAGAGCTGACGCCCAAGCCCAGTACGAATGCGAGAATAAGCGCAGCCGTCACCGTCATAATGGGATTAATCGTCAGATTTCCCCCAAGCGCCGATTCCACTGAATTTTTTGGCTCTGCCAAATCTGGCACCTGCTGGTGTGCAAGGAGTGTGGGATAGAGGAGATCGGCAATTCCCCATGTGCCAAATCCTGCAACAAGAGTGGAGGAGTAGGCAATACCAACCGTCACTAACAGCCATTTCCCGCCGCTTGTGCCAAGCTCATAAATAGCTGGAGCCACGAGACCAACGATAATTAGTGGCACCATAAAGCTAATGAACTGCCCAAAAATATCGTTAAAGGTAGCAAAAGGAGTGATTGCCCAATCGGGGAAAACTTGCCCGAAGAGTGCGCCGAAGAAAATTGCGAGAATAACCCAAAAAAGCAGTGAGTGCGTGAAGCGTTTCATGCCCGATTCCTTAATCTCAAGATAAATATGCTCTCCACACTCTAATGGAAATCTATAGGTTTCGTGTTGATGGTCAAAAAGTGGGCATGACGCAACGAACAACGCTGTATATGGTAAATAGCAGTACTACTACGGCTGGTGTGCCTTGTGCTATAGCTTTACGAGCAGCCTCGTGAACTCTAGATGAATAACGCACATGAAGATACTCGTGCCGTTCGTGCGGCAAGCTGATACGGCTCAAACGTCACGCATAGCCACAGCACAGAGCGTAGTATGCTATAGCGCGACGCGCCCTGCGTTGGCATAAAAATTCCCAAGGAATTGAGCTTTGAAATCCCAATAGGTGCCCGATTCAATCGATTTTCTGATGGAATCAACGAGCTGTACAGTGAAGTATTCGTTGTGAATTGTACTCAGAGTTGCCGCAATAATTTCTTTAGCTTTGAACGCGTGATGCAGATAAGCTTTTGAATAGTGTGTGCAGGTGTAGCATGCGCAGCCTTCCACAAGCGGAGAAAAATCACGCTTAAACTGCTGGCGGTTGATGTTGAAACGCCCGTGCAGCGTATAGATCGCAGCATTGCGAGCCACGCGTGAAGGGTTCACGCAATCAAATGTATCGATTCCATTTTCCACACCCTCAAAAAGATCGTCTGGCTCTGAAATGCCAAGCAGATGTTTTGGTTTGTTTTCAGGCAATTCTTCGTTGCACCAGCGCACAATTTTCCCGAGATTTTCTTTTTCGAGCGCTCCGCCAATGCCAAAACCGTCAAACTCCTGCCCGTTAATCTGCATTGAGCCTAAATCACGCGAGGCCTTGCGCCGCAAATCTTCGTACTGCGCTCCTTGAATCACTCCCATCAGCATCTGATAGGGCTTTCCTTCACGTTCATTCGTGAGCTGACGATGAGCCTCGAGGCAGCGCTCAGCCCATAAGCGTGTGCGTTCCAGAGAACGTTCCTGATATTCGCGAGTATCGAGAAGAGTTGTAAGCTCATCAAATGCAAAAATAATATCTGCACCGATCTCATGCTGAATTCGCATGGAAATCTCTGGAGAAAAGCGGTGACGCGAACCGTCGAGATGCGAGCGGAACCATACTCCGTCGTCATCAACTTTTGTGAGGCTTTCTCGATTTCGGCGAGGCGGCATAATGGCATCGGCGGATTTACCTGAAAACTCTTCTGAAAGTACTTTCTTCATTCCAGATCCGAGGCTCATCACCTGAAAGCCTCCAGAATCAGTGAAAGTGGGGTGATTCCAATTCATAAACGCACCCAGACCGCCAGCGGCATCAAGCACATCAGAGCCTGGCTGAAGATAAAGATGGTACGCGTTTGCGAGCACAGCTTGTGCTCCGATATTTTCCACTGCTTCCGGAAGAACTGCCTTTACTGTGGCTTTCGTGCCCACGGGAATAAATGCTGGTGTGCAAATTTCACCGTGTGGGGTGGTGATCGTGCCAGTACGCCCTAAAACACCCTTAGGTGATTGCGTAATATCCGCGAGACGCTGATTGATCTGGAAGCTCATGAGATTCTTTCTTCTTACAGTTTCCTCTTCAATTTTTCTTAGTATATGTGCGAGATAGCTACTATCTCGAATCTACACTTCATCAGCTGGAGATGAAGACGTGTATAGGCAAGAAAAAGAGAAGAATACGAAAATGATTTTTTTGATATGAACTTATGCCAGAATTGATTTAAGGGCGATTCAGCCCGATACTTACGCGGATAAGGAGCTGAGAAAAATGAAGATGCATCTATTGCGCAGTTTCGATCCAAAGATTCCTTTTGAATCCGACGTTTGGTTTGCAGGCGTATCTTTAATAATTATTGCCGCGATTATTGCGTTGATAGTGATGATTATTCGATACATCACAAGAAGAGACCGCAAATAGCTTACAAATAACCTATGAAAGGAAGCAGAGCTAGGGCTTCAAAAGTACTCAATACTTTATATGAAGCCCCAGCTAATGAGTATGGCTCACTTCAAACTATTGAGCAAGCAAAGAATTATATTCGGGATGTTTTTCGATGAAATGTTCTACGTATGAGCACAATGGAATTACACTGTATCGTCCGTCGTCACGAACCTCATTCAAAGCTGTGCGCACAAGCTCGCTTGCAATTGCGAAGCCTCGATAGCGCTTCACCGTGACGGTGCTTGTAAACAAAATAGAGCTATCCGTCAGATCGTAGCTAAGATAAGCGATTACTGCTCCGAGCTGGTTTTCTTCATCGGCGGATTTATTATCGATTTCGGCAGAATCTTTTACAGGCTCAGCTAATCGTGCCTCCCACTGCCCAGCACTTTCATTGTGAATGATTCGATAGCTCGGAGCGCTATACGCTGTTGTATCGGTAGATATTGTTTCAGAAGTTTCAGGCGTTTCGTATGCCACTGGTTCTCCTACTATCACTATCGAATCTCCTTTATTCTACTAATACATTATTCGGATCACAGAGCTTTTATCAAGAGGTGAAATATCCTGAGAAATGCTGATTCTCTCATTATCAGCACTTCCTAAAGTTTGCCCAGGTAAGAGATACGAATCGCTCGTAATAATATAGCTTGCGATATTTCCAAGCTTGGCATACACCGATTCTGCTCCATGCGTACTTTCAAGAATTTCAAGATCTAGATGCCCAAAAAGTGGCAATCCTAGTGTGCGTCCAACTGTGAGATCGGGAGTCTGGATTCGGATATTTACCCACAGCGGCAGCGGTATTTGCCCTTGGCGAAGCATAGGAGCGAGTTCTTTAATCATGGCAGGCGGCTGCACAACGCCTAGTTCTGCGCGATACAAGCCGATAGCAGATTCCTCGCGCATAAGAGCATCAGCAATTTGAGTGAGCAGAATATGGGCAAGCACAGCATTTCTACGGCGTGCGATTGCTTTTTTCGATGCGCCAGGAGAGGTTTGTGATTCGGAAAAATCTCGTGACGATTCAGCGCAATGCGGTGACGATTCACCCTCATCGCCGTCTTCAGGCATATAGATCGTGATTGCTGCATAATGTGAATGCTCTGGAAGAGAGCCTTTTTCTGGCTGCAAAGGTTCATTTACTAAAGACAGCATCACTTGTATATCGCCAAGGTGAAAATGCAGAAGTTTCTCCGCTTTAGTGCCTGCTTCACTAGCTATGGCAGGTAAATTTGCCCACTTTGGCTCAACGCCAACATCCCACAGCATATTCATAAGATCAATAGATGCACCAAGATCTATTGGAGCATTCAGCAAAGCTGCAGCGGTTAGGAGCCTCGAAGCAGTGGGGTGGATTGCCGATGCATCAAGCTGCCCGATATGCGATTCTTTCATAGGTTTATTCTAAGGCTATGCAGTAAAAGTTATTGTTTTGGTGAGGAGAATAATCGTTAAACTAATCAGAAAGCTTGTATTTTGCGCCCCCTCCCTCGCCGAACGCCTCGAACGTACACGTTGTAGGTAGGGGTAGATGGATTTGTCGAGGTGCTTGCAAAAACGCTTCGCATTTTTGCGCACCTACTCGCGCGTCTTCAGTGGTAAGAAAACCCGAAGGGTTTTCTTACCCTTCGGACTCGGTCGGGGTGGCGGGATTTGAACCCACGGCCTCTTCGTCCCGAACGAAGCGCGCTACCAAGCTGCGCCACACCCCGTGAAAGCATAATAGCCTTGCCGAATCATCATAGCTGAGAAAGTGGAGTAACTGAAAATTGAGACTCTGCCTAGTGCCTCTCTACTTTTATGAGCACTGCTTCTGGTGCACACCATGTGCGAAGCGGCACAAAAGGAGTAGTGCCCAAACCCGCTGAAATTTGGATAGCAGTGCCGCGATCTATCGCTAATTCCCCGTCTGCCTTAATCGGCATACTGCCAGTGGGCGGCCATTCAAACAATCCTGAAACAAGCTCAGGTGGAAGATCGCAATTTGTGACGAGTGCTCGGTGCCCAGGAAGGCACACTTGCCCTCCATGAGTATGCCCAGCCAGCACCAAATCGCATCCATCGTCACTCATGCTCTCGAGCACACGTTTATAAGGAGCATGTGTGACGCCTAAGCTCAGTATCTGTTTGGTGTCATAGGCAGTGTTGGGGAAGGGGGTCTCGCTGGAAAGAGTGCGCGTGGGGTATTGATCGCGATGAATATGCGGATCATCTACTCCAACCGCTTCGATATGTGTTCCGTTTACAGTTAGGTATGTGCGAGTATTGGAAAGATCGATAAAGCCTAGCTTGCGCAACCCTGCCGTCAGGCGATCTGTTGGCAGTCGTAATAGCTCTCTATCTTTCTTGCTCATCGATGTACGTTCATTAGAATTACGAAAAAGATATGTGAATGGATTGCGAAAAACTGGGCGATAATAATCATTCGAGCCAAAGACGAAAAATCCTGGAATGCCGCGCAAAGATTCAAGAGCATCGAGGATAGCGTCAATTCCTGCTTCTTCTGCTACGAAATCTCCTGTGAAAACGAGCAGATCTGGTTTGGTAGATCGCAAAGATTCAACAAAACGCAGGAGTTTCTTATTTCGTGCGAGGGCGTGAAAATCGGATAGATGCAAAATTCGCAGCGAAAGATCGTCTCCGCGCAGAGTAATAGTGCGCTCACGAAGCACATAGTGACGGGCGTGCCCGTAGGCAGCCGTTATCGTAGCTAAGCCAGAAAATCCGAGAAAAGCAGCTGCTTTCGTCACCAAAGATTTATTGCTCAAGGAAATACCTCAATCAATCTTCCCTTTTAGGGAGTACCGTTTTGCGTGTTTTGTTCATTTGTGCCGTCAGGTTTCTTTTCTGGATTTGCTTCATCAGGTTTTTTCTCTGGTTCAGCTGGGGGCATTGAAACAATCACGTGAATTGTGCTTCCAGAATCAACGGTGCTTGAGGCGGAAGGGCTGGTGCGGAGCACTGTTTCATTTTGTGGTCCTTCGAGAGTGCCTTCTGTTGTGACTTTGAAGCCGGCATTCTGAAGGCGCTGCACTGCATCTTGATAATGCAGTCCAGTAACGTCTGGAACTGAAACTTGAGGCTCTTTATCTGCACGAGTCGGCAGGTTGAGAGCAGTGGGAGGCGTCTCATCCAATGCATTTTCCATATATAGGCGAAAGACTGGAGCAGGAATGGTAGCCCCATATACGGCTCCATAATAGGTGCCTTTATAGGTGGTTTGATCTAGTGAACGCTCACCATTTTGGTGCCCCAACCATACTGCGGTAGCAAGCTGTGGTGTGTATCCTGCAAGCCATGCATTCGTATTATCGTCAGTTGTGCCTGTCTTTCCTGCGGATTGGCGGCTCCAAAGGCTCGCTGCTCTAACTCCTCGCAAAACGTTTGTTGCCTGTTGGGCAACGTTTTTATCGATGACCTGTTTGCAGTTACTGGTTTGTGTGCCTAGCACTTCTCCTGCTGAATCTTTAATCTCGGTAAATGTGATAGGTTGGCACATTTTCCCTTCTGCCGCAAGCGTCGCATAAGCATTGGCTGTTGAAAGAGGCGTGACTGCGTTGACGCCGAGAATCATTGAGGGGCCTGCAAATAGCGGCAATGGATCGCCAACTTTAGCTCCACTTTCTTTGACGGCGTGATTCTTTTGAATATCTTTATTAGTAGTGAGCTTTCCTTGGCGAACCCCCATAGCATTTGCTGTTTTCCAAATATCGCATAGGTCGAGTTTATTGGCCATTTCCGCAAAAGAGACGTTTACAGAATTAGCAGTTGCTGTTCTTACGGAGATTGTTCCCATGCCTCCGCCGCCAGCATTCACTGGGTCGTAGTCTGCAACTTGATCGGGGAAGCAAGAATTAGTCCATGACGATGCTGGGAATACTCTCCTGTTAGAATTTACTCGTTCATAAGAGCTATGCCCCTTAGATAGCCAATCAATTAGCGTAAAAATTTTGAATGTTGAACCCGACTGAAAACCTGCACCTCCGCCTTGATCTTCTCCAACGGAGAGATTAAGAGTTGTGCGTGTTGGGTCGTCCTCAGTAGGTTCGCCGTAATTGGTGTTTTGAGCCATAGCAACGATTTTTCCAGTACCAGGTTCGACAGAGGTCAGAGCCATTTGCGCCCCCGACTCATCGTTAATATCAATATATTCGGCAATTGCAGATACGGCTGCATTTTGGTTTTTCGGAACCATCGTTGTCGTAATTTTTAAGCCCCCACGATACAGAGCGTTCACTCGTTCAGCTTTAGTTTTTCCTAAAACGTCTGAGTTGAGTAGGTCTGAAACTACGGTATTGCAGAAATAAGCGGCGCTCCCTGCTGCTGCGCAACCATTGGGTGTTTCAGTGATTGAGAGCATATCGGCCATATTTGTTGCGTGGGCTTCATCAAATTGTTCTTGAGTGATTTTGCCAAGTTCAAGCATTTTGCTTAAGACGACATCGCGGCGTTCTTGAGCGCGGTCTGGATATTCTTCAGGATCCCAATAGTTAGGGGCTTGAGTGACTCCAGCGAGTGTTGCAGCTTGGGCTAGTGTGAGGTCTTTTGCGTGAACGCCGAAATAATGAAGAGATGCTGTTTCAACTCCCCACTGCGAAGGTCCAAATTGGGCAACGTTGAGATAGGCAGTAAGAATCTCATCCTTTGTTTTTTTATGTTCGATCGCAATTGCGTATCGAGCTTCGTTGAGTTTGCGACCTAAACTGGTTTCAGTCGCTGCTTCGATTTTTTCTTGATCGTTGGCAATACGCCCTTCTTCAATAAGAGCATTTTTTACGTATTGTTGGGTAATACTCGAACCGCCAGCAAGGCTGCCGCCCGTCAGGTTGTTGAATATGGCGCCCATAATTCCTTGAGCATCAACGCCGTTATGTTCATAAAAACGGCGGTCTTCGATAGAGACAGCAGCATCTTTCAAAAATTGAGAGATATCTTCACTAGAGACGACAATCCGATTTTCTGCATAAAATTTTGCCAGCTCGCTTCCGTCGGCAGCAAGAATCGTAGATTGCTGAGACGGGCGTGTGAAGTCAATGTCTGTTGGCAGATCCTCGAAAAGTCCAGTCAGCGTATTTGTTGTTGTGCCAGCGATTGCCGCAACAGGGATTGCTGTGGCAGCAATAAGCGCGCCGCCAGCTATGCATAGCAATACAAACAAAAAACATGCACTTAAAAGCTGACTAATGGAGATGTGTTGTTCAGACCTCTCTTGTTTCATAATTGCCACAATACTTTGTTACCTCGCAATTTGCTACAATCTGCGTCGCTTTTTGCTTAAATGTGAGAAATTTTCGATCAGATTTATCTCAGATACATCACTAAATAGATGCGCAGAGCCTTCGATGTGAGTTTTTTCTGCGTTCTGAGTACTATGGTAGTGATGTAATTCACGCATGGGAATCTGAAGTACTGATACGCCGTATGTGTGGATATGAAGCAATGTTGCTGGAGAGGGGCGCTAGATGACGTTGATATACGAGGATCAAACGTGGGCAGCTCAAGCCGCGTGCGCTGGAGCAGATCCCGATTCCCTTTTCGTGCGTGGTTCTGCTCAGCGGCAAGCTCGCCAAGTGTGTCTTTCGTGTGCTGTGCGTATTGAGTGTCTGGCAGATGCTTTGGATTCGCACGCGGCCTTTGGTGTCTGGGGTGGGCTCACAGAGAGGGAACGCCGAGCAATTATGAAGCGTTATCCTAATGAGCGAAACTGGTTTAAGCGCCTGACGACTTCTGAAGATACACTCGCCGTAGATATTCGTTCTGGGCGCATTCCAAGAATTTCGGGACGTTAGGAGAAATATGATGAAGTGGGAATATGTGACAGCTCCGTTGCTTGTGCACAATACTAAACAAATTCTCGATATGTGGGGTGAGGACGGCTGGGAGCTGGTTTCAGTAATTCCAGGTCCAGATGGCAGCAATCTTGTAGCCTACTTCAAGCGTCCGAAACAATGATGGGCACACTCTATCAGTGAGTAAAAGTCGATTTCGTTAAAACGTCGGCTTATCAGCATTGCTTATGCCGATAAGCCGACGTTTTATGTATGCAAGCAGCTTTTCTAGAGGTTAGCTGATTAAAAGTAAATGGCTCAGTGAGCACGGCGTTGCAGGCGTGCAACTTGAATCAGCAGCACAGCGCGCCCTTCAAGGCGGATCCAGCCGCGGCTCGTGAAATCTGCGAGGCTCTTATTGACCGTCTCGCGAGAAGCGCCCACAAGATGAGCTAATTCTTCTTGGGTGAGATCGTGAGCCACGTAAATACCTTCTGGAGTGCGTTCGCCAAAGCGCTCAGCCAGATCGAGCAGCGCCTTTGCGACGCGGCCAGGGACGTCAGAAAAGACGAGATCTGCAAGCTGCTGGTTCGTATTGCGAAGGCGCAGAGCAAGCTGTTTGAGCATATTCATTGCAAGGGTTGGGTGAGATTCAATGAATGCGCGCATTTCGGCGTGAGTGAGAGAAAGTAGGCGAGTGTGTGCAATTGCCGTCACCGTCGATGAACGTGGCTGAAGATCAAAGAGGGAAAGCTCCCCAATAATCTCTCCGACGCCTAAGACTGCAAGAAGGTTTTCGCGTCCGTCTGAAGCTGTATGGGAAAGTTTTACTTTGCCATCTGCGACGAGATAAAGGCGATCGCCAGAGTCTCCTTCTTCGAAGAGGGCTTCTCCACGTTTTAGGCTTGTTTCGCGCATTAGTGAAGCGAGCGCTGCGCGGTCTTCATCGCTTAGATCCTTGAAGAGATCAACATTTGCGAGCACTGTGGAATCCATCTGAATCCCTTTCTCTGCATATGGCAGGATTTTCGAGTAGATTATATGCACATGTGTGCGAGGTCATAACACCAACTATTTTGCCACGTAATGAGTGTTTTCGTAAGGAATTTGCCTTCCTGAGTTCTGAGAAATTTTATTCACGTTTATTATGTGCAAAATTATAAGGAATATAGCATTAAATACGCGCATAATAATATATTTAGGGGAGGTATAGATGGTAAAGAAACTGCTTCCTGCGCGTCCTAGGTCTTTAGCGGATCGTCGAGCTGCAGCTGCGCGTATCACGGATCGTCTCGCGAAGCTCTATCCAGATTCTCGTGCATCGCTCGATTTTCGCAATCCTTTTGAGTTGCTCGTTGCCACAGTCCTTTCCGCGCAGACAACCGATGCGAGAGTTAATTCGGTGACGCCAGAGCTTTTTGCTCTTTACCCAAATCCTGAAGCTTTAGCACAAGCTGCTCAAGAAGATCTTGAGCGTATTTTGCGCCCTGTGGGTTTCTTCCATTCGAAGGCAACGTCATTGCATTATCTTGCCTGTGGTCTTGTGGAAAATTTTGCAGGCGAGGTTCCTTCTACTCTTGAAGAACTCGTCACACTTCGCGGTGTGGGAAGAAAAACTGCCAATGTGGTGCTAGGTAACGCCTTTGACACTCCTGGAATTACTGTTGATACGCACGTTGGGCGTATCAGCCGGCGTTGGGGTTGGACGCGAGAGACAGATCCTGTGAAGGCTGAGCTGGAGCTTAATAAATTACTTCCTCAATCTATATGGACTGAAGTATGCCATCGAATTATCGATCATGGGCGAGCGGTATGTACTGCCCGTAAACCCAAATGCATAAGCTGCCCGATGGCAGATTTATGCCCGTCCTATGAAATAGAGACGGGCATAAAATATTCAGTTTAATTATTTATCAGCAGTGGCTGATTATCTCCTCGTATGAGGTTAGCTTCCGAGAATCTGCTCACGAACAGTTTTTGCTACTGCACGGCGTTCGGAACTCTTGCGTGCGCGGTGAATCATCATTCCCGTCAGGAAAAGAACAAAGCCAAAGATAGCGATACGCCCTGAACCTAAATCGAAGTTCAAATGATGCACGATATTTCCTGTGAAGGCGTTGAACGATCCTATTTTCTGATCGAGAGTGGAAATTACGCGCTGCCCGAGAGTCGGCACAATAAGTGCAGTTAAACCAGCAAGTGTAAGCAGAGCACCCCAGATTTGTGCGCCCAAGCTTGATGCGCGAGCCATGAGCCACAACACAAAGAGAGCAATCATGCCGCCGAGGAATTCAATCAGCGCCGTAATGCTTACGTGCCCTGTATCCCAAGGGTTGTTTTCCACTAAATTAAGGCGAATCCCAGAATCGGAGATTAGGTACCATACGATTGGCACAAGAAGAAGTGTTGCGAAAATTGAGCCAATATGTGCCCATACGCGGCTTGCTGGTTCGTCAGGAAGATCTGTCAAATGAGGTACTTCTGGTTCGCTTGTCCAATCTGAACGATCTTCTGGGCTGGAGATAGCGCCAGCTGCCGAAAATGCAGATTCACGAACTGGAGGCTCTGGATTAGCATCGGTCATATCGTTTTCAACGACTGGCTCCTCATGGGGAAGTTCAGTAACGCCAGTAGCTGAGTAGGCACTTGCAAACGTTGCTCCTGCAGCAAGCGGTTTGGCATCTGTCAGAATATGTGCACTGCGTGCTTCGTTTGGAGCTGTGTCTGCTGAATTAGGCTCAACTTCGGTTTTTTCTGAGGTGAGGGTTGAAGGATTGTGTAAACCTGGGTCGCTAGCTGGAATATCGTCGTCAAAGCTCAATTCTTTGAGTTGGGGAGCGGCGAGATTATCTCCTACCTCGAATGCGCGTTCCCATGCCAGAGCGTCAGAATCTCCATATGCCACACGCGTTGGCTCGAAAGATGCAGGCGTTACTACATCATCTGCAGATTTGCTAGGGGTGATTTCATCGTGCGCAATAGAAGGATTGAACGATTCTGGTGTTGTGCGGTTATATGGATCGATAGGTGTAGACACAATATCTCCTTGATCGTAAATCGTAAGTGCATGCAATTTTCTACTCTCACGATACTTTGTTGTTCAACTATTACTTGAGATTGAGTGCGGTGTTTCGTGAAATTATGGCACAAAACACGAGAAATTTAGTGCTATATAAGCAGATATGGAGGGAAATGGAAATATAATGGCGCGCATCTGTGGATAAAGATGAATAATCCACAAATATTTATACGCGCAGCACCTCTGATTTTTCGCAGGCATTCTAGGGCTATGGCATCTTCAAGAGTAATGAGCGCAGAATCAGGCATATTATCGATTGTTTTTTCTGGTGACGATTCAGCAGCGCTTGCAGAAATTACCCGCCTTGCATCGCTAGTTGGTGTTGAGGTCACTCATCTTTCACGGCATGATCGCACAGAAGGAGTGCTGAAGTTTTCATCTGATACATGTGAGCAGCAATGCGTTTCTGCCGAGTTTCACCCTCTCTTTGCTCCGTATTTCAGCAAAGAACGCGTTGTTTTGAACTATCGAACGCAAGCAGAGAGAATTTTAGAATTATGTGCCGCAGTAGGTACCACGATCCGAGGAAAAGTCGTCGGAGTCGTCGGAGCGCATGGAGGTGTAGGAGCATCGACACTTGCTATAACTCTGGCAAAAATTCTTGCGAAGCGCTCGTCTCATGTTGCTTTTGTGGATGCTAACCCTGCGTCTGCTGGAATCGAACTTCTCATCGGAATCGTTGATGTGCCTGGTAACAGATGGGCTGATCTGCAAGGCCGAGGAATGCTCCTGCCTGGGAAAGTCAATGAATCCCTTCCGCTGTGGAGTGGTGTGCGTGTGCTTTCAGCCGATGAGCGTGCAGGAGTGCCAGAATCGGGCAGCTCTGGCGTCACTGCTCTGGCAGCTCTTGCTCAAGTAAATCAGTGGACGATTGTTGATCTGCCACCTGCGGCGCTTGTTCCTAGTGCAGGAGCTCACAGCTATCTCGAATGGTGTGATTATTTGTTTGTGCTCACAGCTCCCGACGCAGTTCACACCGCATCTACGCATACACTCATCGCGGCAATGGCATCAAACGTGAAGAAAAGTATTGTTGCTATGAACGTCAGCTCAAAAAATCATGCTGCCCACGTAGCTCAATCTCTTGGAGTAAAAACTGTTCACGCCGTTCCCTATGCGCCAGAAATTGCCGCAGCTTTTGAGAGAGGGCTTCCTGCTTCTGCTCGCAGCCGCACTAAATTTTATCGCCGTATCCACGAGCTATGTGATTTCTTAGAACAAGAGCTTGAGTGAATAAAGAAAGCAGAAGAAAGACATGATTGAGCACGCTAACCTCAAGAAAATTCGCCAAAAACTTGCTGCTGGTGAGGATATTGCTTCTGCTCTTCGAACATCAAGTGACGCTCTTTGCACTCGCGATATTGCGAAGCTTCACAGCACAGTACGTAGTGAACTTTTGGGTGCAGGTATGACGATTGCACCCTTGCTTGACGATCCACAAACCACAGATGTGCTGGTCAATGGTGCTGGCTCTGTATGGGTTGATCGAGGGAATGGGCTTGAGGCGGTAGCTGTTAAAGAAGATCCAGAGCTTGCTGACGATACGGCTGTGCGTGCGCTCGCTGTGCGGCTTGCTGCTCAATGCGGGCAACGGCTCGATGATGCAAGCCCCATTGTGGACGGCACGTTTTCTTCTGGCGTGCGCTTGCACGCCATTATTCCGCCGCTTTCTGCTCAAGGATCTCTCATCTCTTTGAGAACTCATCGAGCGCAGGTGCTCAGTATTTCAGACCTTGTGAGCTGTGGCTCTATTCCAAGCGTTCTGGCTCCTTTTTTGCAGGCGCTTGTGCTTCGTAAAGCTAACGTTATTATTTCTGGATCAACTGGCGCTGGAAAAAGTACTTTTCTTAATTCGATGCTTTCACTTGTGCCGAAAAATCAACGAATAGTTGTGATCGAAGAGGCGGCAGAGCTTGCTCCTGAGCATCCGCACGTGGTGCATTTGCAAGTGCGCCACGCGAATGTGCAAGGTGTTGGTGAAATCTCGATGAGTGAATTAGTGAAAGCAGCAATGCGTATGAGACCAGACCGTATTGTGCTTGGTGAATGCCGAGGGGCTGAAGTTCGAGATGTTTTAGGTGCTCTGAATACAGGGCATGAAGGCGGATGGGCAACGATTCATGCAAATTCAGCACGTGACGTGCCTGCAAGACTTGTTGCTTTAGGTGCACTCGCGGGAATGAGTGAGGCAACTGTTGCAGCTCAGGCGGCAGCAGGCTTAGATGCGGTGATCCATATTCGCCGTGAGAGCGGGCAGCGCAGAGTCGCCCACATTTCGATGTGTGAACGTTATGAAGGAGAGCTTCTATGCCCATACGCATTAGTCGTAAACGTTGATAATAACGGGCAAAGTAACGTTGTGTGCAGCGAACGGGGAAGAGCGCTTTTTCGGCGTTTAGGGTTGCCGATTCCGAAGGAGATACGAATACGAAGCAACGCTGAGCTGGATAACTTGGAGGCATAGAGAGGTGAGCACTGCCATTATTTGCCTTGGAGCGGTGGTGTATATCGCTATTCTCAGTGTGCCTCGAACTCCAAGATGTATATGGCGTCGTTTACGTAAAGGGAATTCTCGTTCAATTTTTACAAGAAAGCGTCGCCGTTTCTCTTTGAGGAAAGAAATTGATATGGGAATTGTCCTCACAGAAGTGGCAACTCGTCTCAGGTCTGGAGCGACAATTGATGCTGCATGGGCTGAAACGTTGCGGCACTGCGCAATTGTAGATGAAAGCGATGGTGTAGCACTTATGATCGATGATGATGGGGTGCCGCAACCTTTACGGCAGCTTTGGAATCTCAATCCTATTGCGAGAATGCGCAGGGGAGTCACTCCGATTGTGCTTGATTCGATTCCTGCCACAATTGCAGTATGCCGAATGGGGCACAGTACGGGAGCTCCTATGGCAGATATTCTTGATGCTTGTGCTCTGGGCGTCACTGAATCAATGGAAGCGAGAGCTGCTCGTGAAGTGGCGTTAGCTGGGCCTGAGAGCTCGGCATATATGCTGGCACTTCTTCCAATTATTGGAGTTGCTTTAGGGTATGCAATGGGAGCTGATCCGCTCGGATTTTTACTGGGAAGTATGCTCGGCAATGTAGTGCTTGCTGCGGGATGTGTATGCGAAATTTCAGGGATAGTACTTGTCCGCAAACTTGTGCAGCGAGCAGTACGAGAGGATGCTGAGCTGTGATTATCTTGTGTGCTTTTATTGCTAGCTTGTGTTGGGTTATACCGCTGTGGAGAAGGTGGAAAATAGTTCTTCCTGCACGAGTAGGGCATGTAGACCAAGCGGTTATTTTAGACCTTGCTGCTGCTTCTCTGGTTGCTGGAGTTTCTATTCCAACTATGCTCATCGCCTTAGATGTGGCGCTCATGGATAAGGTTTTTGCACGTGAGCGCTTATTGAAAGATCTGCTGCATTCGGATAAGGGTATGGGTAGGAAGAGAAGAAGGTATGCGCGTATTAGGAATGTGGATTCTGCGGGTGCTGGTAGAGATGATCGAACGTTGCGCGAAGTAGCAAATATGCTCATGATGGGTGCAAGCTGGAATGAGGCATGGGAAAACGTTCCTCAGTCGTTGAAACGCCTTGAGGAAGCGTTAGCTCCTGCTTGGGTAAATGGGGTAGCTCCTGTGGCACTCTTGGAGCGCGCAGCTCAATCGCTGCGAATATCGAGGGCGCGGCGTGCAAAAGAAGCTGCTGCTCGGTTGGGAAGTGCTCTAGTTTTGCCGCTCACGATGTGTTTTCTTCCTGCATTTATTTTGATTGGCGTTGTGCCTGTTATTGTGGCGGCTGCTGGAAAAATTTTTTGAGTTCATTCATTATTTGGGGCTTGATAAAGAGATCTTTATTTAGGGCTTAATAATAAAGAGATCTTTGAAATTTGATGAGTTGTCCACACCTGTGTGCGTTGGCGCGAATATACACAAATAAATATGAGCCCAGAAATTATGGCTAAGAAAGACGATGCTTAATACGTCGGGCTTTCTAGAAGAAAAATAACGATTCTACAGCTCGATACACCCAAAACTGCAGCGCTATGCAGAGTGCGGTATTTACATTGCGTTCGATATTGCGTGAGCAGGCAAACAACAATACGCATCGTTCAGATGCAGAAATAAAGGAGAACACACATGAAGAAAATTTTTCAGATGAGCAAAAAGTTCACTCATATTTCTCGTAATCAAACTAAAGCTGAGCCAGGAATGGTGACGGCAGAATATGCTCTCGGTACTGTTGCTACAACGGGTATTGCGGGAATTCTTATTTGGATATCTCAGCAAGAATGGCTTCGTGAAGCAATTGTTGCAATTTTCAAACTAATTATTTCGGGCTAGTTATGGCAAGTGTCTAATTTAGCGCGAGTGCGAGGAGTGAAGCACAGGTATCGCTTGGCTTCTCGCACTCCCTCCCAAAAAAGCTAGAAAGGGTATAGAAAACCCCTAATGCGCGTGTCGATATAAGCTCGCAATTACGAACAATAAGGAGAAGAATAATGAAAAAACGCCACGCAGAGCCTGGTATGGTGAGTGTGGAATGGGCGCTCACAGCCCCAGTTTTTATCTTATGTGTGCTTGTGTGCATGGGGTTGATTTTTTACTCGAATAGTTGTGCCATCACGACTAATGCTGCCAGAGAAGCTGCCCGTTCCTATTCTTTAGGGCACGGGGAGAAAGAAGCTCTTAAACTCGTTCACCAGATCGCTGGTTCAGGTGCTGAAACTCATATACATGAAAGTGACGGTATCGTCACTGTTTCTGTTGCGGTATCACCAGCAGAGTTTCTGAAGTTTTTAGGAATAGAAATCACATCACAGCACAGCGCTGTGATGGAGCCAAATATGAGTGGATCTTGAGAGCGCAGAGAAGAAGTGTAGGAAGCGTGAAAAGAGAGCAGTACAAGAAGCAGACTATCGGAGGTAATAGAGAAGTGAGAATGCAGAGGGTGCTAAGAAAAGAAAGAGCTGCGATACCTTCGGGTGAAAGATATACGGAGCCTGGAATGGTCACTTCGTTAGTCGCTGTGGCAATACTGCTTGCGAGCGTGATGACGATCTATATTTTGCAATTTTCTCGGGGAGTTGCGCAGCAAGCATATCTTCAAAACTCGGCAGATTTGGCGGCTTTAGCTGCGGCATCAGAGTATGTGCAAGGATCTGGTTTAGAGGAATCATGTGCGATTGCCAGAAAAATTGCATACGGCATACAGGAGACGAAATCTATCTACGATATCCATGAAACTGATGCTTCGCACGAAAATAGTGACGTTAGTAAAACTATTTGGAATCGTAAAGGAAACGAGGATCAGACCGTGCAGAATTTTTCTTCTCAAGGATTTCTGTGTGAGCTGTACGGCGTGGATGATGCAATCAGGGTTGAGTTGAAAGAAAAAGGAATGTTTTCTTGGCTTATTGGGCAAGTGCAGGCAGAAGCAGTTGCTGGTCCACATATACCGAGATGAGCGTATAGAAAGTAGATTTTGAGTTCAAAGAAGAGATTTGCACTATAGAGAAGGAGGGGTATAGAAGCTGATAAAACTTTCTCAATAAGAGATCCTGATTCGCTTTTCTATAGATGATATGCGTTAAAGTAAGAATGATTATTGCGCATATAGCCCCCTGTCGGCATAAGATAAGCGCAGAAGTGGGCAGCGTGTGTTGCGCCGCCCAGACCCTAGTCTCCTGCTCTAGGCTGAGCAAGGCGCGGCAGCTTTACAGAATAAGAAAGAGGATCAAACGTGACGAAACTGGTCATTGTGGAGTCTCCAGCGAAAGCTCGCACGATTTCCAACTATTTGGGCTCTGAATACACGGTAGAAGCTAGCGTGGGGCACATTAGAGATTTACCGAAGCCTTCCGATCTTCCAGCAGCTATGAAGAAAGGGCCTTACGCAAAGTTTGCTGTCGATGTTGAAGGTGATTTTGATCCTTACTACGTCGTTAATCCTGATAAAAAGAAAAAAGTTGCCGAGCTTAAAGCGGCATTAAAAACTGCGGATGCTCTCTATCTCGCTACCGATGAGGACCGCGAAGGAGAAGCTATTGCGTGGCATCTTTTGCAAGTTCTCAATCCTAAAGTTCCCGTGAAACGCATGGTGTTTCACGAAATCACTCAAGAGGCTATTGAACGAGCATTGCACAATACCCGTGAACTTAATACGCAGCTTGTCGATGCTCAGGAATCACGCAGAATACTTGACCGCCTCGTTGGCTACGAAGTCTCGCCTTTGCTGTGGCGCAAAGTTGCCCCAGCGCTTTCAGCTGGGCGCGTTCAATCTGTCACAACACGTTTAGTGGTGGAACGTGAGAGGGAGCGCATGGCGTTTATAAGCGCTCACTATTGGGATATTGCTGTGACGTTAGAGAAAGAGGCAGCTGCAGATCAAGGCTCCGCTCCTGAACGAAACGTCGAGTTGTTTACTGCCAAACTCACCGAGCTTGACGGCACTCGAGTAGCAGTTGGAAAAGATTTTGACGATCATGGCAAGCTTACGAGCAAAGCTTCACAAGAAGGCGTGCTGGTTCTTGGGCAAGAGCAGGCGATAGCAATTTCTGAGGCTCTTCAAAGTGGTGAATCGGTTGTTGAAAGTATTCACACAAAGCCATTTCGGCGCCGTCCAGCTCCTCCGTTTACTACTTCTACTCTTCAGCAGGAGGCATCTCGTAAGTTGCGCATGGGCGCTCGCGATACGATGCGTGTCGCTCAGACGCTCTACGAAAACGGTTTTATCACCTATATGCGTACAGATTCTGTGAATCTTTCTGATCAAGCAATTGCTGCGGCGCGCAAGCAGGCGGCAGAGTTATTCGGCTCTCAGACTGTGCCAGCGAAACCTCGTCACTATGCGACAAAATCTAAAGGAGCGCAGGAGGCACACGAGGCAATCAGACCAGCTGGCGATTCTTTCCGCACCCCGCAGCAGGTGGCATCAGAGCTGAGCGGGCGTGAATATGCACTGTATGAGCTTATTTGGAAGCGTACCGTCTCCTCGCAGATGGAAGATGCAACAGGATCGACAGCATCTGTGAAGCTCAGCGCTATGCTTCCGCTCGGTATGCAATACTCCGAGGCGAAACTTTCAGCTTCTGGCACGATTATTACCTTCCCTGGTTTTATCGCTGCCTATGAGGAGAGCCGTGATACTGCTAGATACGAAGAAAAGCACGATTCTCATCTTCCAGATATGGTTGAAGGGGAACTTCTAGCCAATCGCGAGGGCAAGGCTGCTGGGCATGAAACAGCGCCGCCTCCGAGATACACCGAGGCGAGTTTAGTTAAAACTCTCGAGCAGCTTGGGATTGGGCGTCCGTCTACCTATGCATCAACGATTTCGACGATTACGGATCGTGGATACGTGGAGCGCAAAGGGCAGGCGCTTGTGCCGACGTGGCTGGCATTTTCTGTGGTGAGGTTGCTGGAAGAAAATCTGCCAGCGCTTGTCGATTATGGTTTCACTGCCGATATGGAGCATGATCTCGATCAAATTGCTGCAGGTGAAGAAGACCGCGTGCAGTATCTTGCGAATTTCTATCGTGGCACGAGTGCTGCTAAAGGCTTGCGCGATCAAGTAGGAGAGCTTGGCGATATCGATGCCCGTGCGGTAAACACTATCGATATTGGCGAGGGTATTGCTGTGCGAGTAGGGCGTTACGGGCCTTATATACAAGAGGCTAATGCCGATGGTACAGAAGGGCGGCGTGCGTCAGTTCCTGATGGCGTCACCCCTGATGAGCTGACGGTTGATAAAGCTCGTGAGATTTTGAGTGAATCTATTCATGAAGATAAAGAGCTTGGTGTTGATCCTGCCACGGGCTACGCAATTGTTGTGAAAGATGGGCGATTTGGTCCTTACGTTTCCGAGGTAATTCCTGACGATGCAGTGGCATATACGCCGACTGGAAAGATATCGAAGAATAAACCGAAGCCTCGCACAGCTTCTTTGCTTTCCAGCATGAGTGCGAATACGGTGACGATTGACGACGCCCTTCAGTTACTTTCCCTTCCTCGTGAACTCGGAGAATCTGAGGGCATTATGGTGACGGTTCATAATGGTCGCTATGGCCCATATATGAAGCGTGGCAGCGATTCTCGTTCTCTTGCAAGTGATGATCAGATTTTCAGTATCACGCTTGCTGAAGCGGAAGAGATATTCAAACAGCCGAAAGTGCGAGGGCGCTCAGCGGCGCAGCCTCCTCTTGCAGAGTTGGGAATTGATCCAGTTTCTGGCGGTCAAATTTTATTGAAAGACGGACGTTTTGGTCCGTACGTTACCGATGGAACTGTGAACGCATCTGTTCCTCGTAGTGACGATATCAATCAGATCACTTCCGAACGTGCGCAAGATTTGCTTGCAGCTCGTCGTATAAAAATTGCTGAGAATGGCGGCGCTAAGGGGCGCAATAAGGCGAAGCGCAGTGTCAACAAAGCAGCCTCGAAGAAAACAAGTGCAAAAACTGGTGCGAAGAAAAGTACGAAAACAGCTTCGGCACGGAAAACAACAAAGAAAAAGTAATGTTACCGCTGCTGGTGAGTAGTGTTAATGCGTAAACGAGCGGAGCGATTATGGCGGGATTATTCGTCACTTTTGAAGGCGGTGACGGTGCTGGGAAAAGTACTCAAGTTGCTGCACTTGCTCGCTCACTCGAAGAGCGTGGTTATCGCGTAATAGTCACGCGAGAGCCTGGCGGGACGAATTTGGGCATTCAGATTCGGCAGCTGTTGCTGCATGGAGAAGATGTGGCACCGCGTGCAGAAGCGCTACTTTTTGCGGCTGATAGAGCTCATCACGTTGCAACAAAAATTCTGCCAGCGCTTGAAACGGGTGCGGTTGTAATATCTGATCGATATTTCGATTCTTCTGTGGCATATCAAGGAGGTGCTCGCGCTTTAGACCCGAACGATGTGCGAGATCTTTCCCTGTGGGCTACAAACGGATTGCTTCCAGATCTGACTGTGCTGCTCGATGTGCCTGTGATTCAGAGCATCGAACGGGTAGGAGCCAGCCCCGACCGTTTAGAATCAGAGGGGAAAGAATTTCACCAGCGCGTGCGGGATTATTTTCTGCAGCTGGCGCAAGCAGAGCCAGAGCGTTTTTTACTGATTAACGGGCGTTTACCAATTAGCGAGATTGCGCAGCGCGTACTTCACGAAGTTGAAAAAAGGTTGGGCAGCGCTACTAATGAATGTGGCAATACTGCCAATAAGCATGGTGATGGCGCTGCTTGCGATGCCGCCGCCCGCCATGAGTCATTTATGCCTGAGATATCATCTGCTTGTTTCGAAAAACTATGTGTTGGCGGTGCTGGTGAATCGAACTCTAGTGAGTCGCCACTCTCTAGTGAGCCTTCGCCCGAGGTGAATACATGAGCGTCTATGAAGAATTGGTTGGGCAGCCTGCGGCGATTGAGGAGATTCGGCGGGCGGCGGCAGCAGCGCGTTCACTCAATGAAACCACCGCTGCAGCTATGACCCATGCTTGGCTGTTTACAGGTCCGCCAGGATCTGGGCGTTCGTTGGCGGCGAAAGTATTTGCAGCTGCTCTTGAATGCACAAGTGATATTCCTGGCTGCGGAGAATGCGCCGAATGTAAGGCCGTGATGGGCAATAACCACCCCGATATCACTTGGGTAAGCACCGATCTTGTGATGATTAAAGCAGAGGAAGTGCGCCAATACGTCGCCCAATCATATGTGGCTCCCACATCGGGCAGCTACCGAATTTTTATTGTGGAAGATGCTGATCGTATGCTTACGCGCACGTCAAACGTGCTGCTCAAAGCTATTGAAGAGCCTGCTCCTCGAACGGTGTGGATGCTGTGCACGGCATCGGCTGCTGATCTTTTGCCGACGATTCAATCCCGCACCCGAAACATCAATTTGGTGACGCCAAGCGCTGAGAGCGTTGCCCAGCTTTTGGTTTCTCGTGATGGAGTGGAGCCAGAGCGTGCCTTGCTTGCTGCGCAAACTGCACAATCACATATCGGTGTGGCTCGAGCACTTGCAACAGATCCTGCAGCTCAAGCATTGCGTTATACGACGCTGACAGCTCTTACGGCAATTCGTGGTGTTGGAGACGCCGCTCTTGCAGCCCAACTTTTCCTTGATTCTAAGGCGATGCATATCGGAGAATCGGGCGTTCAGGAGAAAACCGATATTTCGCCTGATATTGCAGCGCAGATAAAAGAAGAGCAAGAGCGGCGCATGGAGGCCTTAGGTTTGGATCCAAAAGGGAAAATGCCTGCCGCCGTCAAAGCTCAAATTAAGGATGAAAAAGACAATCTCAAGCGCCGAAAGACGCGAAGTGAACGAGATATGTTTGATCGTGAATTGATCTATATAGAGTCGTTTTATCGAGATGTGCTGGTAGTGCAGCTCGGCAGCAACGTCTCTCTGATTAACGGTGATTTTCGCGAAGATATCGAGCGTGTTGCCCGCGATTCTACTCTGGAGCAAACGATTGCCCGAATGGATGCACTTAATCAAGCGCGCAATAGATTGAATGCAAATGTTGCGCCTGCGTTAGCTTTTGAAGCTGCATTGGTACAGCTTTTGTAGAAGATTGGTTTGTAGAAGCATAGTGTGCTGGTATGTGCCGCGTTTGTGCGCTATTGTGCGGTAACTGTACGTAGGGTTCGTAGGGTTCACGTCATAATGCTTCGCGTAGTGAGCGATATGAGGTTTATGTGCCGAGCTGTGCGTTGCTTTGTATTGCTTGTGTATGCGCTAAGTTGTGAGTCAGTTTTTCTTTTGCACGGTAGAGTTGCTGATGGCTTGTATTGGTTCGCTATACCCGTGAGAGAATAAGCCTATGGTGTATCAGAATTGTGACTGTAGGGTAGCGAGTTTCTCTCGTGAAGTGTGCTTTTCAAAAAGACGCGTATCGATGACGAGATTTATTGCGATTATTGGCGCTCTCGTATGTGTGTTGAGTTCGTGTGTATTTGGCGGGAAGGCTGGAAATGGTGCTGGCTCGTCGTCACCAGTATCACTGGAACCACGCGCAATTGATGCTCCTATGCCAGAAATCCCCGAGGGTTTGGGTGCATATTATCGCCAAGGCGTCACGTGGAAAGATTGCAGTGACGATGGTCTTAAGTGCGGGGCATACACTGTGCCGCTCGATTATTCCAACCCTTCGGAAAAGATAATCCGCATTGCGGCAGTGAAGCGTCCAGCTGACGGTGAGCGTATCGGCACCTTGCTCGTAAACCCAGGAGGTCCTGGCGGCAGCGGGCAAGATTTGGCGCGAGTGGCAAAGGGATATTTTCCTCGCCCTATTCTTGAGCACTTCGATATTGTCGGCTTCGATCCGCGAGGCGTGAACGATTCTAGCCCGATTGACTGCCTAGAAGATAACGAATTGAGCAAACTTGTGGAAGCCAGCCATCCCGATACTCCTGAGGGAAGAGAAGCATCGCGTGCTGATGTTGAGACTTTTGTTGCAGGATGTGAAAAAAAATCTGGCGATCTTTTGCCGTTTGTGGGAACGGAAAATGCTGCGCGTGATATGGACGTGATTCGCCATGTTGAAGGAGATCCGAAGCTATATTATGTGGGCTTTTCTTATGGCACAGAGCTGGGAGCTGAATATGCGGAACTTTTTCCAAAGAATGTAGGCCGTATGGTGCTCGATGGGGCAATGGCTTCCACGCGCACTAACTTTGAGCAGGCAAAAGAGCAGCTGGTTGGGTTTGAACAAGCTCTCAATACGTATCTTGACGACTGTATCGCTAATACGAAAAACTGCCCATTTTCTGGCACACTAGACGAAGCGCGTGCGACAGTGAGTGAGCTTTTTGAAAAAGCCTTGCGCGAGCCACTGAAAACGTCGAAACCAGACGAGCCGCTTACGGAATCTGGATTGCTCTATGGGATCATCGCTCCGCTCTACACTTCCGATTATAAAACTCTCACCAAAGCCTTTAATGATCTCATCAATAAAAATGATGCGAGCTTATTTCAGATGCTTTTTGATACCTATTTAGATCGATCTGATGGTGTATTCGCTAATAATTCTTTTGAGGCAAATGTTGCGATTACTTGCGCGGATTATCCTGCTGAGGGCACAGAAGATGATTGGATACGGCAGACTAAAGAGCTTTCTGAGGTAGCTCCTGTGTTTGGTCCTGTGTTTGGGTATGACGATATGATGTGTTCGCGCTGGCCGTATCAGCCTGATCGTAGAGTGGGAAATTTCAAGGCAAGCGGTTCAGATTTGATTGTTGTTGTGGGTACGAAAGGTGATCCTGCTACCCCTTATTCGTGGGCGCAAGATCTTAGCTCGTCACTAGAAAATGCAACGCTTATCACTTGGGAAGGTGAAGGGCATACTGCATACGGGCGTTCGACAGACTGCGTTAGCGATCCAATCAACGCCTATCTGCTCAATGGCAGTGCGCCTGAGAAGAATCTCGTCTGCCCTGCGCAATAATGCAATAGTATTTCTACTCAACAGTTTTTTGCTGCGTATACTTGTATGGATTTCGATTTCTGTGCACATTACGAGACGTTAAGGGATTCTGGCAAACTTTGCTTTATTTCGAGGGGAGAGTGAGGGGTTATAAGAGCGTGCACATGTATGTGTTCTATGCTCACACTCCACGCTCTTTCACTCTGCTCGTGTAGAAGCTGGAAAGCTCATGTGCGTTGCATTTGAAAATAGTGCCAGTTATTAGGTAGATTAGCTACGCTGTGTTTGTTTGTGTATCGGCTACGGTAAACATTCCAAACATTTTAGGCACGCCGCCTTAGCTCAGTCGGCAGAGCGATTCACTCGTAATGAATAGGTCGAGAGTTCGATTCTCTCAGGCGGCTCCACTTAGACGTCGGATGTGATAAGTACCCTTTTGCGTTAGCGAGTACGCCCCAAGGGGGTGTGGAAAACCGTCTGCGTTAGCGGATACAGATTCTTCTACTTTGCCAGTGTTCAATGAGCCATCGGTCGTGGCTCGCGATAATTAATGTCCCCGACCATTTTGTTAATGCTTCCTCAAGGACTTCCATGGAGACTAGATCGAGGTAATTTGTTGGTTCGTCGATGATGAGGATGACAGGGGTCGAGGCAATAGCTACTGCGATTTGGGCTCGGCGTTGGTTACCTGCCGATAATTTTGGGATGGACGTGGACCACATTGACGGGTGTAAGATACCTTTCCCAGCTTCACCTATTCCTCTAAGCCAGACATCGGTGTTGAATCCTGGGTCGTTTTCTTTGGGTAGTCGCTGGGGAACCAGGCTGACTGGTTTGCCGCGCGTGATCGTCCCGCTTGTCTCGGCCTTGGCAGGTGGTTGTGCGGTGTAAATCCAGTTCAATAACGTACTTTTCCCAGATCCGTTTGGACCGGTGACAAGCAAGTGCTCGCCGTAAGCGAGATCGAAACTGACAGCTGCAAGCCGTTGCTTTACCGTTGCTTGCCTGGCGGATACCGCGATCCCTGCGCGATCTGATGGTTGTTCAAACTGTAACGACAAGTCATAGTTACGAGGTTTGCGCACCTCTTGGTCGACTAAGACTTGTAATCGCTTGTCGTCGTTACGCATCCTGCGTTCAGCCGTAGCGGCTGCACGGTCTGCAAAAAACTTCTTTGCTTTCCCCTCAGCTTTGGCTAGCCGCACGCCGCCAGAAGTAATCTTTCTGGCTTCCTGCTTGTGTTTTCTTAACTTACGTTTTTCGGCTTGTTGAAGTGCATGTATATCGGCGTATTTGCGTTGGGCTTCTGATTTCTCGGATAAATAGTTGGAATAGTTTCCCGCGCACCGATAAAGGCCTTTTACTTCGCCGCTTCCGTCAGCTTTAGCCAGCGCATCCCACACCTGCGTGTCCATGTCGTAAATAACCGTTGCGGTGTCTTCGATGAAAGCCCGATCATGGCTGCTCATCAGCACCGGGCCGTTCCAGCTAGTGATTGTTTTTGCAAGGAAGCCGATTGCTTCGCCGTCGAGATGGTTGGTGGGCTCATCTAAAATCAACGCTTTAGGTTTCATGATGAGAGTGGCTGCCAGTTCAAGGCGGGCACGTTGGCTAGGAGACAGTGTGCCCAGACTACGCATTGACCCCATGAATAGCCCTAGACCGATTCCGTCCATAACCTCAGCGACCCGAGCATCTAGCGCCCAAATGTCGAGGCTTGCCATTTGGGCAAGCAATCGGTCGTATTCCCGGCTCACCTCATCAGGAGCAAAATCGCTCTCCAGTCGGGTAGAGGCAGCATAAAACTGGGTAGCAATAGTTCGCAGCGAACTAAGTGCAGAATCGAGATAGTCTTCGACCGTTCCGTTGGATTCTTCAATAACCGGAACGCGGAAAAGCTCAGGCTCCACACCGTCGAATTTGACTGTTCCTGTCTCCGGCATCAGGTCGCCTGATGCGATGCGAAGCAGCGTGGTTTTGCCACACCCGTTGGGCCCGATCAGGCAGGCGCGTTCGCCGTCACCGACATGCAAACTGATGTGATCTAACAGCGGTACAGATGAGTAAGAAAAAGAAATATTATCGAGGTTGATTGTAGACATAATGATCTCTAGGACGCAACGGTAGATGGGTAGCGTCTCAGCTGGGCTGAGTAGAGATCACAAAGTCATCGGAACATAACCCCTCGATGCTAAAAACACGACTGGCGTCAAGCACGCCGCTTTCATTAATTCTAACTGATTCGTTGTTTGGTAGCCACAGAACCGCAGTTACGCCGCTTTTTTCTCCAGCCCTAATCAAATAGCTGAAATATCCAGCGCTCGGATAATTCCAATTGCACGTTGAAAAATCGATAACTACAATCATTGGTAAATGCGCTGCGATTCGGTTGCTGACCAGCTACTGCAAATCGCCTAGTGGTCGATCTCATCACTCGTGCGGAAGGGAGCGTCATGGCCGCAGAAGACATTAGTCGAACTGACGAGCCCAATAGACAGATGCTGATCTACCAGAGCCCAGAGAACACTGTACGTATCGAGGTCCGACTTGAGGGTGAGACGGTTTGGCTTACGCAGCAGCAGATGGCGGAGCTTTTTCAAAGTTCAAGGTCTAACATTGTCGAGCACATTGGAAACATCTACGCTGAGGGTGAACTTGATGAGGAGGCAACCTGTCGGGGTTTCCGACAGGTTCGCCGTGAGGGTAGCCGCAACGTGGCGAGGACGCTGCCTCACTACAACCTAGACATGATTATTTCCCTGGGATATCGGGTCAAATCCAAGACTGCTACGCAATTTAGACGTTGGGCAACCGAGAGACTGAAAGAGTACCTCATCAAGGGCTTCACCCTAGATGATGAGCGACTTAAGAACCTTGGTGGTGGATCGTATTGGTACGAGCTTCTCGAGCGGATCCGCGATATCCGTTCGTCGGAGAAAGTGATGTACCGACAAGTGCTGGATCTATACGCAACTAGTGTTGACTATGACCCGAAGAGCGCGGAATCGATCGCTTTTTTCAAGATGGTTCAGAACAAGTTGCATTACGCTACCCACGGACACACAGCGGCGGAAATCATTTATAGCCGAGCCGATGCTACCAAACCTTTCATGGGCTTAACGACTTTCAAGGGCAACCAGCCTACTTTTGCAGAGACCAAGGTGGCCAAGAACTATTTGACGGAAGACGAATTAAAGGTGCTAAATCGTCTAGTTTCTGGTTACTTCGATTTTGCTGAAGTGCAGGCTATGAATCACCATCCGATGTACATGAGCGACTACGTCGAGCATCTTGACAATATTCTGGCAGCAACTGGGCAACAGCAGCTTCAAGGGGCAGGAAAAGTCAGCCACCAGAAAGCGATTGACAAGGCAACTGCTGAGTACCGTAAATATCAAGTACAGACACCTTCACAGGTCGAGAAGGACTACCTGGAAACCATTAAAGGGCTTGAATCAAGGGCCAAAAAGGCCGATCATGACATTCCTGATTCCGACGGATAAGTAGAATTCAAGAAGACGTGAAGACAGATAACTCGTTGACATTGTCCGCACCCCCTGATGTCGAACTAGCTGGCGGAAGGCAAGAATCGCCCCCGCTAGCCAAAACGTGCTTCGGAATCCGAAAGAAGAGAATTACCCGTGATGGGGTAATGAGGCCCACAAAACTTGCCGAATTGATCTTGAAAACAAAAACCTCCTACTCAGCGGAAGGTTCTCGTTCTCACGTAACAGTTATCAAATCCGACGTCTTTGTCTCCACTTAGACGTCGGATTTGATAAGTAGGCGTTTGCGTTAGTGAGTATCGCTTAGGGGGGGGGAAAATCGTTTGCGTTAGCGGGTTTGGGTTTTACGTTACCTAGTATCTTGTTTTCCCTGTTCGGATATGGTTTTGGGGTTTAACTCGCTAACGGAGATGAAAAATGTGCCTAGCTGACTCGGCGTTAATGGTGGGTAAGTGGTGTAGGTTCGAGCCTGGTGCTCCATCCGTGTTTAGGGCGTGGGATCAGAGATTGACCTTGATTTCTTTCCCGGTTCTGAAAATGAACCAGATTTGGTTTGCGCTGATGATGGCATGGTCGATCAGGGCGTTCCATTGACAGGTCTGGAAGTGCTCGATGGGTTTGCCAGCTAGCTGGGAGTAGGCGGTTTTGATCGCGGTGGTCTTGGCGTTTTCGGCTGTTATCTGTGCGTCGATGGTCTGTTTGCTGATAGCTTGGATTACTTTGTGGGTAATCCAGCGTTTTAACATTCGCGACTAGAAGCCCGTCGGTTGCTTGTGATATCCTGATACTAATCGTTCAGCCCGCTGTGACCTTTGGTTGCAGACGGGCTGGATTTCTTTCTGCCAGTAGGGGTGCAGGTGGCTGTTTTGAAACCGGCGACGATCATTGATCAGCAGATTGAAATTTTACGTGAACGCGGGATGGTGCTTGATGAGCCGCTTGCCCGGCAGTGGCTCGCGAACGTGTCTTATTACCGCCTTTCTGGCTATTGGTATTCTTACAGGGTGCTGCCCGCAGATGTAGATCTGAAAAACCCTCACCGTCTCGATATATTTGAGACGAAAACATCGTTTAGCGATATTGCTCGATTGTATGAGTTCGACCGCAAACTTCGGACACTCATTCACGATGGTATGGAGCGTATCGAAGTAGGTTTGCGTGCCCGCGTTAGTGATCGTCTAGCTCTCACAGATGCATTGTCTTATCTAGATCCCGCACTTTTTCGTCCGGAGTTTGATCACAGCACTTGGCTGGATACGGCACTTGCACGGGTAGAAAGAGCGAAGAAACGTGACTCCGCGATAAAACATTACGCCAGTAAGTATGGCGAGTATCCGATTTGGGTTTTAGTTGATGCTCTCGATTTTTCTGATATTTCTCAGCTCTTTGATGGGATGGTACTTGCCGATCAGCGCGCTATCTCTGAATCCTTAGGGTTGGTAGTGGATTCCGATAGGCTCACCGCTAAGCAGAAGGGCAGCTACTACAGGCAAGATCCGCTGGCTCGTTGGTGTGAGCAATTTACGGTTTTACGTAATATATGTGCTCATCATGGCAGGTTATGGAACAGATTTCTTACCCCGGCGTCAACCAAAGCACTGCGCACAATTACCGATCTTTCTTCTCTTCCAAGAGGACAAAGTGACCGGATTTTTGGAGCAATCCTCCTCATGTCTTTCCTATTGCGTCAGATTTCTCCAGGAACCAGTTGGTCGAACAAAGTCCGCCACCTCATTGAGTCTGAATACTTACCTCTAGAATCCCGATCGATAACAGAAATGGGAATACCTCAAGAGTGGCAAAAATTATCTTTATGGAATAACTCCACCAGTTAGTCTGTAACAGTCGCCCTCATGTCCACCAGCAGTAAAATATCTAATGCTGAGCCAGCTATTAGCGGACGAGATTCATCCGTGATGGGTAAGGAGCGAACGTGACTAGCTGAATTGGCTCGAAAACTACAAAAGTCCGTTCAATAGAGATGCCTACGCACGCGTAGTGAGTATCAAATCCGACGTCTTAATATCCACTTGAGTGTTCGTTTAGATATAAAACGGGCGCCTTGTTTTTACGCTATGTAGCGCAAAATTTTGGTATGAATCTGTATAAATTTTTTAGTATTTAGTATCAGAATATCCGTACAGATATCCACGCCGAGATGTTTCCCTTCTCGTGAGATTCAGGTGTTGTGATAAGTTCATTTCTTTTGATTTCTGCGATACGCCAGCGATTGTGCGTTGTGGGAAACTTTCACGCCTCGGCGGCGAAATTTCAGTGGTGTCAGTGATAGTAGTGTGCGCAGGAAACTTCTCTTAGCTTTGTAGGTGTAATCACTCTAAGCTCTTGTGATTTCCAAATATCTTCAATGCCAGTTAGAATTTCTTTTGCTGTATAAAACAGTGCGAGGGGCATTCGCCTAGCGGCCTATGGCGCACGCTTGGAAAGCGTGTTGGGTTCACGCCCTCGGGGGTTCGAATCCCCCATGCCCCGCAGCTCCTCACGTGGCGTTATCTTTTGTACCTCCCCAGGGCAGGAATGCAGCAAGGAACCGGAAGCTCTAACGGGTGCGTGGGGAGCCTTTATTTTATTATTTATTTTTACCGAAATTTGACGGGTGGTTGCGGTACGAGCGTATGTAGGACGGGTCGTCGCAATTGAGAGGTTCGGCATATAGGTCAGATCGTGTTGGTTTTTGAGGGTTTTTTGTTGGTGTGGTGCG